>Ga0302300_1002238_pt1 | contig 10192 bp, 9 predicted proteins | sample III_Palsa_E1_1_FD_198756 | JGI IMG/M metagenome (GOLD analysis project Ga0302300, IMG submission 198756) | Peat permafrost microbial communities from Stordalen Mire near Abisko, Sweden - III_Palsa_E1_1 | ecosystem: Environmental > Terrestrial > Soil > Palsa > Peat permafrost | place: Sweden... | reverse complement strand
CTTATTTTTTTGCAGCAGGAGCTTTAGCGGCAGCGGCAGCTGGTGCAGCAGCTTTAGCAGCGGCAGGGGCAGCTGCACCGGCAGCTGGTTTAGCAGCAGCGTCTTCCTGTTTCAACTGGCGTGTTAATGTTACAGATGCGATAGGAATACGTGGCGAATTTAATATTTCAATATTTTCCGCTTTTACATCCTGAACCCTGATATTTCCATTTAACTCCAGGTTGTTGATATCCAGTTCAATATTCTCACGCAAATATTTTGGGAGAAGTTTTACTTTTAAGGATTTGATCTTAGTAACTAATTTACCACCTGCTTTTACACCTGTTGGCGTACCAACAAATTTAATAGGCAATGTAACGGTTACTTTTTTGTCCTCAACTAATTCCAGGAAATCAACGTGGGCGAGCTTATCGCTTACTTTGTCAAATTGAAGGTCTTTTAATACGCAGCGGTAATTTTTACCATCCACTTTCACTTCAATAACCATAAAATCCGGCGTGTAAACAACATTTTTAAAAGATGTTGCCGGAGCTGAGAAATTAACCTCGGTTGCACCTCCGTAAATTACAGCTGGCACTTTTTCCTCAGAGCGAAGTTGGCGGGTGGCTGCTTTGCCAAATTCGGTCCTGATTTGTCCTTCGATTGTAATTGTTTTCATTTAATGAAATTTTTTTAATGAGGCGCAAAGGTAGGGGAAAGTTGCGAGTTTTTAGTTCTTAGTTTTGAGTTTTTTTAGCTTCAAAGCTGCGCTGAATAAAGGTATGCAGTACAAGTGAGTGATACAACGATGTTGAGCAAAGTGAAATGCTGGTTACAAAACCTGTATTTATTTCGTCTGAGTGTTGTGCCTTAGTACTTTAGCTTACTTTTTGTGTGCCATCCTGCTTCTTAAAAAAAGGCTGTTGATGCTTTTATTTTCGAAGGCATTGCGAATCGCTATGGCAAACAGTTCGTCGGTGGAAACAACTTTTATTTTATCGCTTAAAGGCTTTACTGGTATTGTATCGCAGACTACTAATTCTTCCAAAGCGCTGTTTTGTATATTTTCGTACGCATTGCCGCTTAGCACGGGATGCGTGCAAAATGCCCGTACACTTCTGGCTCCTTTTTCTTTCATCAGGCCGGCACTTTTGGCCAATGTACCGCCAGTATCACAAATATCATCCAGCAAAATAATATCACGGTCTTCAACATCACCGATAACTACCATGCTGGCAATTTCGTTGGCGCGTTTGCGGTGTTTATCGCAAATAACCATATCAACTTCAAAATAAGAAGCTACTTCGCGGATACGATTGGCGCTTCCGACATCGGGAGCGGCAAAGGTTAAGTTGGCTAAATTTAATCTTTCGATATAAGGTATAAAAATAGCGGATGATTCAAGATGGTCAACCGGTATATCAAAGTAGCCTTGTATTTGTGGCGCGTGAAGATCCATTGTTACAACGCGGTCTGCACCCGCTGCCGTTAGCATATTGGCTACCAGCTTGGATCCTATTGCTACCCTTGGCCTGTCTTTGCGGTCTTGCCGCGCATATCCATAATATGGAATTACTGCAATTACTTTATAAGCTGATGCACGTTTTGCAGCATCTATCATTAGCAAAAGTTCCATCAAATTATCGGTAGGAGAAAACGTGCTTTGAATTAAAAAAACAAATTGCCCACGGATACTTTCCTGGAACTCCACTCCTATTTCGCCATCGCTGAATGTTTGAATATTAACTTTTCCCAGCGGTTCGCCGAACCTTTTAGCAATTTTTTCAGCCAAGTATTTAGAACCCGTGCCCGAAAAAAGCTTTGCATTTGACTCCATGTTGTATTTGCTTAGTAAGAATGATAAATAAAGTGGTGCGAAATTATTATTAAATAACTGATGTTTAATTATATACCATGGAAAATTTCAACAATCCTTCCACGTCTATTAAAAATTGGGCGGTAGATGACCGCCCGAGAGAGAAATTATCTTTAAAGGGCGCTACTGCTCTAAGCGATTCTGAATTGCTAGCTATTTTAATAAATAATGGCAACAAAGAAGATTCGGCCGTATCGCTTGCCAAAAAAATTTTGCAACTGGGCAATAATAATTTGAATGAATTAGGCAAATTAGGTCTAAAAGAATTGCAGCAAATAAAAGGTATCGGGCAGGCAAAAGCCATTACCATAGCCGCTGCGCTTGAATTAGGCAGAAGACGGCATGCCGCTTCTCCATTAAACAAAGCAGTAGTAAAAAGCAGCAATGAAATTGCGCAATACCTGCGTACAATCATTAAAGACTTTAAATATGAAGTGTTCGCGGTTTTATTTTTAAACAAGGCAAATAAGATAAACCACTTTGAAATTGTTAGTCGTGGCGGCATTACCGGCACAGTTGCCGACCCAAGGATAATACTAAAAAAAGCTTTGGAAGAAGATGCAACCTCAATCGTATTATGCCATAATCATCCATCCGGAAACTTAAGGCCTAGCAGGGCTGACGAAGAATTGACCTATAAAATAAAAGAAGCCGCCAGGTATTTTGACATTAAAATAATAGACCACATCATTGTTAGTGAAGAGGGCTATTTTAGTTTTGCGGATGAAGGAATTCTTTAATTCAAAAAACAAAACCCGTTATCCAAATTCCAAACAAATCAATTTTGGGATTTGAATATTGGGTTTTGGAATTTATAAGTTAAGCTTGTGCGGTTGGGCCGCCAAAAGTGAATGGTATTTCCACTGCATCCATATCCTGAATTGTGCCGTTGGCTGTTTCAAATTTTTTCACGTTATCAATCATTGCTTTCATAAAACGTTTTGCGTGGAAAGGTGTTAATATGATACGGCTTTTTACTTTGCTTTTAGGTGTGCCTGGCATTACATTCACAAAATCTATTACAAATTCTGCGTGGCTGTGCGTTATGATGACAAGGTTAGCATATTCTCCTTCTGAAACCTGTTCAGAAATTTCGATATTTATCTGGTTGGGTTGTTCTATTTTATTGCTCATGATTGTTTTTTATTAATGCAAAGATAGAAATTTTAGGCGACGACCGACAACTGACAACAGACGACCGTTTAACATTAGAATGTGTAGATACCTTGTAATTCTATCGTTGATTTAATATTGCCATTAATTTGATCTAATCCTGTTCCAATTGTGTTTTGATCTTTATAAATAGTTTGCGACCATCGCATCCAAAAAGATAATTTTTTATTTACATCATACTTTACATTAAAATAATAACGATAGCCTTTGCCATAAAAAACGGGAATGGAAAAACTATACAAAATATCATCTTCATAAGCATACATGCGGCTGTTATAACTATCCGTTTCAAAATATTGCAGGCGTATATTTCCTGAATATTTTTTCATGGTTGGTTTATATAATATGTCTGCATAAGTCAAAAAACCTGTCTCGGGATTTATACCATGTTTATCATACCATAATAATTCCTGCCGCATACGAAAAGTAACCGCTCGGTTTATTTTATAACTTATTTCTGTGCGCCAGTTTTGCAATGGTTTTGGTACGATGGGTGATAATGTAACAAACGCTGGATTATCGTTAGCAGATTTTGTTTCTGACTGATAACGTGAGTAAACCATCAGTTGTTTATTAGGCGCATACGTTGCCTGTATCAAATAATCTGATCCTGTGGAAGGTGCATCCACTAAGTATTTCAGCCAGGGGAATTTATAAAAATCTGCGTAAGCATCAACCCTCCAAACGTTGTCGGGATGGATACTTATTGTTGAATAAAAACCTTTTTCATTTGTTGGATATGTATTTTCTGTGAATGCATTAGTATATAATGATTGATATTTTGGCGAGATATTTCTATACAAAAAACTCATATCCACAGTTGGAGCAACACTTATCAATAATCCACTTATAAACGCTTTATCAAAATTATTTGTAGTAGCTGCTTCGCCAAAAAAATGCATGTTACGGTAGGTATAACTGTAATCAATACTCGAATTACCAAAGTTTGTTCCAGACAATGCATATAAATTATATGGATCATCTGATTTATTCAATGGCAGGTTAAAATAATATTGAATATCATTAATACCAAAATGAAAATTATTTTTATTAAAAGAGATATTTCCGCCAAATGCTATTTGATGATAAATGCCTTTATCAGCAACTTCGCTTTGCGTACGGTGATAACCGGATGTCTCAAGCGATGAAACATAATCATCATTATTTACTGTATCAACATTTAGGTTTGCATCTAATTTTCTGTAAGAAGCAAAAACAGTCGCCTGCCAGTTATTTTTTTCAACAGTTATTCCAAGCCCGCGATGAAAATAAATTTCTCCTGCCGAATTGTATGGCACCAGTACCGGTGATTCTCTTTTTACATTAATTACATCCGGCCCTTTTTTAAATGCAAGGTTTTGCCATTGTACCAAACCCTGTCCCATATTCACTGTAAAATCGCCAACAGCCAAAGCCTTTATGACGCCAATATTCCGTACAAAAAAATGCGCTGAGTAAAAATCGAAGCCTTGTTTTTGTGCGCCTTTAAAAAATTGTTCGCCGGCATCTTTCTCGCCTAAAAAACCATATTGCAATAAATTCCGGAATGAATATTTATATCGTACAAAAATATGTTGTGGCGAACCGGGATAATAATTTGTAGCTGAAGATGAATCCAGCAAATAACCCTTTGATTTTTCCAATACCTGCGAGACTCTTGCAAGTACAGTGTGCGTGCCTCCTGCAAGCCTTTTGCCAATAGCAGTAAAAAGATATGCATTCTCGTTAACGGTAATGTAAGCACGAATTTTTTGTATTGTTGTAATATCCAAAGCAGGTACAGCCTGCAATTCATAAATATCAATAAAATCACCTAATGTTTTTCTATATGAAAGGATGCTTTGAATTTGTAAAGGTGTAAGAATTTGCAAAGATGCCAAATCACTTTCATCAGCCGTATTAAGATTAATTGGGTTCTTTAAGTATTGCTGCATTTGCTGTAAATAAGAATCATCTTCTGTTTCATTATCAGCGTTATGCTCTGTTGCAGATTCAAGTTGCTGCTTAGTTACAGGAGTTTCGGGAACTTGCGCGCAAACAACATCGCTTATCAAAAAGTAAACAAAAATGATATAAAAGAATTTACTCCTCATTTCTTTTCATCAAAATTTACTATCAATAATAAACCGGGAGATACGCCCAACTGCGGATGAAAACTGCAACTAATATCTAACCGTAAATTACTCCACGTAACACCGGCGCCTGTATAAAAAGATGAAGTAGCCGAAGCAATCCCCATCCGTGCGAAAAACTTTTTTTGAAACTGGTATTGCACACCGGCATTTACACCAGATGGAAAATTTTCTTCCTTAACCGTTTCAACACTTACATAAAACCTGTCTGAAGCATCATAACCAAAGCCTACCTTATACGTTGACGTTAGTTTCTCATCACCTTTGGAAAAATTGCCGCCAACTGGATTATAAATATGTATGCCCGCATTTAATTTATCCGTTAAATGAGCAATAGCGCCCATTTCAAAATCAACAGCATTATTGCTTCCATAGCCTAAAACCTTGTAGCCATAGTAATTAAACTGAATACCAACATCTATCTTTTTGCCAAGGCTTCTTCCATAAGCCAGCCCAAATTGATTTTCATTATAATTAATAAAACCAGCATAATTAAGGTCAATTCCAAAATTGCCTTTGCCCGTTGCAAAAGCCGCAGCCATCGTATAAACGCTCGTCTCTGCCAATAAAAAACGTCTTTCAGTATATATTCCGACAGATGTTTTATTTACCTGTGCCAATGCAGCCTGGTTGTTTACAAAAGAAAAAACATCCGCATGTTGCGTACTGTAAGCACTTAAGCCAAGATATACGGCTGATATGGGTTGCCGCAATATTTGCGAAAAATTTTTTGAAGGAAATAAAAGAATAAACAGGCAATAGATAATCATTCTCATAGCGGTAGTTTTAATACAAATAATTAAAGGCGAAGAATCAGTATTTTTGCGCCATGAAATTATTAGACGGAAAACTGGTATCCCAGTCGATAAAAGACGGATTAAAACAAAAATTGGATGCATCGCGCCAGCAAGGAAAAAAGACACCACATCTCGCGGCAATATTAGTTGGAAACAACGGCGCCAGCCAAACCTACGTAGCCAGTAAAGTAAAAAGCTGTGAAGAAGTTGGCATGAAAAGTACGTTGATACGCTTTGAAGAAAACATTGATGAATTAATATTAATAAACGCCATCAAAAAATTAAATGAAGATAAAGATGTAGATGGCATTCTCGTTCAATTACCATTACCTAAACAAATCGACGAAGAAAAAATCATCAACATAATTAATCCTGATAAAGACGTAGATGGTTTTCATCCAATAAGTGTTGGCAAAATGGTGCAAGGCTTACCAACATTTATTTCTGCAACGCCATACGGAATTATGCTGATGCTCGAACATTATAACATAGAAACAAAAGGCAAGCATGCAGTAGTGATTGGAAGAAGCAATATTGTTGGAAGACCCGTTAGCATTCTCCTAAGCCGCAATACAAATCCGGGCAATTGCACGGTCACGCTTTGCCACAGCCACACAACTAATTTAAAAGAAATTTGTTTACAAGCTGATATCATCGTTGCCGCGTTGGGCAAGCCTGGTTTTTTAAAAGCGGATATGGTAAAAGAAAATGCGGTGGTGGTGGATGTTGGAATTACACGTGTTGCCGATGCCACAAAGAAATCCGGCTTTGCCATAAAAGGCGATGTTGATTTTGAAAATGTAGCGCCCAAATGCAGTTATATTTCACCGGTACCCGGCGGCGTAGGATTGATGACCATCGCGGCTTTGCTGATGAACACCTACAATGCTTCGTTGCTGAAATAAATTGTAAAGAATAATTTTTTGTGACAAACATTTGTTCCTTATTCATCATCGTTGTGTCACTCACTTGTACCGCATCGCTTTATTCAACAAACAGAATTATAATTAAAAATTGATACAAACACAAACCATAAAAACACAAACACTTCCGGTGATGGAACACTTCTACACAATACAAGGTGAAGGTTTCCATCAAGGCAAAGCTGCCTATTTCATTCGCCTCGGCGGTTGTGATGTTGGCTGTGTTTGGTGTGATGTAAAAGATAGTTGGGATGCCAGCAAACATCCGTTATTGAATATTGATGATCTAATGTCAACTATAGAAAAAACTCCTGCAAAGCTGGTAGTCATAACAGGTGGAGAACCTTTAATGCATGATCTTACCTACATAACATGTGCATTACAGGCAAAAGGTTTTCAAACAAATATCGAAACATCCGGCTCATCACCATTAAGCGGCAACTGGAACTGGATATGCCTTTCACCGAAAAAATTTAAAGCACCGGTACCGGAAATATTACCATTTGCCAACGAATTAAAAGTAGTAATATTCAATAAATCAGATTTTGATTGGGCAGAAAAATATGCAGCATTGGTTTCACCGGATTGCAAATTATATTTGCAACCCGAATGGGATAAAGCATCAATCGTAACTCCATTAATTATTGATTATGTTAAAGCGCATCCAAATTGGGAATTATCGTTGCAAATACATAAGTACATTAATGTACCTTAGTATGTATTTATAATTAGCCCCACGAAATATTTGCCGGATGAAAAAAAACATTTTCAGTAAAATAATACTCTTTCATTTCTTCATTTTTAATTCTTTCATTGCTGCAAAAGCTCAATGGTACAATCCTGATAAAGTAGATCAAAAAGCCGGAGATATGTACGGGCAGGCGCTTCAGCTAGCGCAGGATGAAAAATATACAGAAGCAATTACAGAAATAAATAAGTCGCTTGTTATCGATCCTAAATTAGTAGATGCCTATTTATCACGAGCTGGAATATATACAGCATTAAAAAATTACAAAGCTTCCATCGCTGATTTTGAAACTGCTTTCCAACTGGATTCTGTTTATACAAAAGAATACCATTTACCCTACTCCATCTCACTTGCCGGCGACGGGCAATTTGATAAGGCATTGGATGCAGTAAACAATTTCTTAAGTTCAGATAAACTTAGTGATGAAAGCATAAAATCGGCCAACTACCGGAAAGGCACATACGAATTTGCAATTAATTATGCTAAAGAACATCCTGCTAAAAATTATGTTTTTGCGCCACAAAATTTAGGGGACAGTATCAACACAGCTAATTCAGAATATTTTCCATCGCTTACTATTGATGGCAAACAGCTTGTATTTACAAGGCGTGTAGCCGATGAAGATTTTTACGAAAGTTTTTTAGTAAATGGCAAATGGACAAAAGCTATACCGCTTCCCGGCAAAGTAAACACCAACCTGAATGAAGGCGCGCAAAATATTTCGCAGGACGGGCAATGGATCGTTTTTACCGGCTGTAATTATCCGGAAGGCTTTGGCAGTTGCGACCTGTATATTTCATACAAAACAAAGGATGGCTGGAGCGAAGCGGAAAATTTAGGCAATGTTGTAAACACCGATGCATGGGAATCATCGCCATCACTTTCACCAGATAAAAGAGACCTTTATTTTTCGAGTAGCCGTCCGGGTGGTTATGGCGGCAGTGATATTTGGGTAACGCATCGGGCAAACAATGGGCAATGGTCGCAACCAGAAAATTTAGGTCCTACAATAAATACAAAAGGCGATGAAGGTTGTTCATTCATCTATTCAGATAATCAAACGCTTTTTTTTAACAGCGATGGGCATCCTGGCTATGGGCAATCTGATTTATTCTTCTCCAAAAAACAACCAGATGGAACCTGGAGCGAACCGGAAAACCTTGGCTACCCGATAAATACTATTGATAATGAAGGTTCGTTAATTGTTGCAGCTGATGGCAAAACAGCTTACTACGCCAGTGACAGAAGCGATAGCAAAGGCGGGTTGGATATTTATAGTTTTGAATTAAGAAATGATATCCGTCCGCCAAAAACTTTGTGGGTAAAAGGAAAAGTATTTGATACCAATACAAAACAAGGTTTGCCATCATCTGTAGAACTAACGGATATCAATACACGACAAGTAATAAGCAATGTTCAAACCGATGAAGACGGCAATTATCTCACCACATTGCCCGTTGGAAAAGATTACGCGTTTAATGTAAACCGGAAAGGCTATTTATTTTTCTCTGAACATTATAATATAAATATCAACTCCAATGATTCTGCTTACACAGCAGATATTCCGTTACAACCGATTGAAGCCGGCGCTGAAATCATATTAAAGAATATCTTTTTCGATACAAAAAAATCAGAACTGAAACCAGCATCCATGATCGAACTGGATAAAGTAGTTCAGTTAATGAATGATAATCCTAAACTGGTAATTTTAATAAGTGGCTTTACCGATAATGTCGGGAATGATGCAGACAACCTGAAACTCTCTACCGAAAGGGCTTTATCAGTTGTACATTATTTATTGGCAAGCAGGCAAATTGCCAAAGAACGCTTACAATACAAAGGCTTTGGTGCAACCAAACCTATTGCAGATAACTCTACAGATCAGGGCAAGGCAATGAACCGCCGAACCGAATTGACTGTTATCAGTAATTAAAATTTCTTTATTTTTATCATACCTTATGAATAATGATTTGTTATACCAGATAGCATTAACACTTGTGCCCAATATTGGCGATATCCACGCCAAAGCATTGATAAATATTTATGGCAATGCCGAATCAATCTTCAAAGCAAAAAGAAAAGAACTGGAAAGCATTGAAGGTATTGGAACAATACGAGCTAAGAGTATCAAAGAGTTTGAAAATTTTTCGAGCTCCGAAGAAGAAATAAAATTCATTGAGAAATATAAAATAACTCCTTTATTTATTGCTGATGAAGCATATCCTCGACGCCTGCTTAATTCGTATGATAGCCCTGTTTTGTTATATTATCGCGGCAATGCCGATTTAAATACTTCCAAAATAATTGCTATTGTTGGAACAAGAAATAATTCTGATTATGGAAAAACAGTTTGCGAAAAATTAATAGGAGAATTAGCACAGGAAAATATTTTAATAATAAGCGGGCTTGCCTTTGGCATTGATACGATTGCACATAAAGCTGCAGTAAAAAATAATTTACATACAGTAGCAGTACTGGCACATGGCTTAGACAGGATCTATCCTGCACAAAACAAAACATTGGCAAAAGAAATGATTGAACAGGGTGGTTTGTTGACTGATTTT
>Ga0302300_1002233_pt1 | contig 10202 bp, 8 predicted proteins | sample III_Palsa_E1_1_FD_198756 | JGI IMG/M metagenome (GOLD analysis project Ga0302300, IMG submission 198756) | Peat permafrost microbial communities from Stordalen Mire near Abisko, Sweden - III_Palsa_E1_1 | ecosystem: Environmental > Terrestrial > Soil > Palsa > Peat permafrost | place: Sweden... | reverse complement strand
ATTTTTTTACCCTGAAAAGGTCCTTAACCCTACAGATATAGCCGCCCAAAGTCCCGCCAACCTTATCCAGGAAATGGCCTTCCATGTAAACTATTTGCTGCATTTTTTCCGACATGAATGGGGAAACATCCACCTGGTAGCCGGCGGCTTGCCAGGCATCGAAATATTGTTCAAACTTTAGCCGCTGCCCGGGCACATAATCTACAGGGTGCGGGCAAATTACCAATATTCGTTTATTTTTTTCTGCCGATAGCATGCCAATAGGGTTCATTGTTAGAAAAAGTAATATCAGTTAATCCGGCTTTTGCCATCATTAATTCTATTTCATGCATGGTAAATCGTTGTTCCAGCGGAGTGCCAAACCTATCCCTTGAATCATTCCTGATTACATTAAAGCTTTTATCGGTATAAAAATGCAGGGGGATTTTTTTTGCCTGATCCTTAAATCCTAAAAACTTCAAGCAATTGCCGATAAATACCAAGGGCAGATAGATTGTTATCGCAATAACATCGCAGGTAAAGTTTTTAATAGTATCAGGAAGCTTAGATATACCTCTTCTTATCCGATCAGAAAGGTGGAATACAGTTTTAAATAAAAAGCCTTTATTATCGAGCTTATAATACAGGTATACTAAAAAATACCCACCGGATTTTAATTTCTCAACGCATTGTTCCATAGCTAGTTGCGTATCTGGAACATGGTGTAACACCCCCAAACTGAACACAAAATCAAAACTTGAATCGGCAAAAGGTAAATGATTTACAGCCGCACGAGAAAGACGCACGTTTCTGCAATCGGCTAATAAATTAGATGCTGCTTCTATGGCTTTGCTGGGGTCAACCGCATCCACATGAGCCGCATATTTGGCAACGTACTTTGTCCACCGGCCTGTACCGCAGCCAACATCAAGCGCTTGTTTACCTTTAATCCAATCCAGTTGTACAATATCAAAATAATGCTGGGTAGCAATATCATCTATCTCTTGGTCGCTGAAAGTATTAAACTTCGACCATTCTTCGCCGAATGCTCTCACAGTTGCCGTATCAATATTTGCCAATTGATCAATATTAAAGCTATGAATATTCAGCCCGGGGTGCCGGCTAATGATAAGTGGTTCTGATTGAAATACTGGCTCCATATCCGTTTAATGGCTCATTGCTGCATTTACAGCTTTAATAATTCGAAATATACATCATAATATTTGTCTACACCCTTTTCGAGCGAAAAAAAGTCAATAGCCCCGGCCCGTATTTTATCACTATTAAATTGGTTATTTTCAGTAATTTCATGTATTGATTTGTTAAAATCAAAATCATCAACCACAAAGCCGGAATGATAATGATTTACGACATCTGCAGTATCTCCAACGCCTGCATTGCAAATTAGCGGTATTCCCATGGCCATAATTTCGCCTTGCTTGGTTGGGCTACTGGCCATTTTGCTGTATGAGGGCTTTATGAAAAATATCCCATAACTAAATAATTCTATCATTGCCGGTACCTCATTTCTCCCGGCGTTTGTGATGATTATATCATTAGTGTCAATATGATATTCTCTCCCTTTAACATGTATATAATCGGGGCTGTCCTGGGTTACAAAAAGGAATCTAGCCTCCGGTATGTTCCTCTTTAACAAAACGAAGTATTGCAGCATTTCATCAAGCATATACCAAGTACCTATACTACCGAGGTAACCTAATACAAAATCATTCTTTTTTATTGCCAATTGCTGCCTTAGCGCCTGTTTTTTAGCTATCGTTAAGGTATCCTGGTTAAACAATAAAGTATCCACACAGCATGGTATCACCACTATTTTTTCCTGATCCAGACTTGCTATTTTCCACTTCAGCATCTCATTTTTAGCACTTGCGGTCAGCGATACAATTGCTGCGGATTCAGCCAAAAATTCGATCTCTTTCCTTTTAAAATATTTGTAAATCAACCTAAACAATGGATTTTTCAGGTTCCACAAGCCACCGTCAACACGCTCATCCGCCCAAAAACCTCTCATATCAAACAAATATGGTATACCGTATTTCCGCTTCATATACAAGCCTGCCAATGCTGGTATATAACTCCTGCAATGGATTATACTTAATGGCGTATTCCGATGGATCGCTTTTGCCTTTTGTATCAACCGGAAATAATCATAAAGGGTGGAAAACACAGGTGGTTTTTTGGTGTATTGAATTGGTGCCCAGTTTATTCCTGCTTCAGCAAGCACTTTCCCGATAGCTTTTGCATCTTTTGCATATCGCTCTTTTTTTTCACAGCTGAGCAAGGTAAAATTGATCCCTTTTTTAGTTAAGCCGATAAGATAAGGTATCACCTGCGACTGCCCCAAGGCATCGGTCATCCCATCATATGAGATATAAAGCACATTACATTCTTTACTATTCATTTATTGTTATACGCTATTATCCTTCATCCATCTTTCATACCACATCTGGAACATTAGCAAGTGCCAAATGTGCAGGTACTTTTCTTTATGGCCGCGATAGAACTGACTGACGATATTTAAGACCACATCGGTATTGAACAAACCATGTTCCTTAAGCTTATCTTCGCTAAGAAAATCGTTAACCATTGGCTTTAATTCTTTTTGCAGCCATTGTTCAACAGGAATAGCAAAACCCATTTTGGGCCTGTCCATTATTTTCTTTGGGACGTATTTATGTACAATTTGCTTAAGTATGTATTTTTTTTCTTTTTGATGATATTTATATTCCGAAGGTAACCGGGCTGCCCATTCAATAATATTTTGATCCAGGAAAGGTTCCCGGCCCTCAAGTCCGGTACTCATGGTAGCCCGGTCTACTTTCTGTAATATATCGTCAGTAAGGTAGGTTTGGTAATCTACAGCCATCATATAGGCTAAAGGATCATCATAGCCTTCAGTAAGCTTATTGGTGCTGTGTGCGGTTAATATCGCTTTTACCGGACTGGTAAATAATTGACCGATCTCTTCAGATGTAAAAACCATTGTGAGGTTTTTTAATAATTCACCCGGCGACGGATCCCGCAGCAGGTTCTTGAACTTGCTGTACCGGCCATGAAAATTAGCCGTGTTACGCAGATATGGAATATTTTCGGATGAAACAAGATCTGTAGCATAAGATAATACCCTCCTTACAGGAGATGGAATTGCTTTTATTTTATCCCCGTATCGTGCGATATAATCATAACGATTGTAACCGGCAAATATCTCATCGCCTGCGTCTGCCGAAAGCGCAACTGTAACCTTATTTCTTGCCAAACGACTTACCAGGATGGTAGGTATAGCGCTGCTATCCGCAAAAGGCTCGTCATAATACTCCGGCAATACCGGTATAATATCGAGCGCTTCTTTTGCTGTACAATAATATTCGGTATGATCGGTGCCTAACCGGGCGGCAATCTCTTTTGCGAAAGGGGCCTCATCAAGCTTAGCATCTACACTACCGATGGTAAACGTTTTTATACGCTCTGAACTGTTTTTTTGCAGCAATGCGGTAACGCAGGTACTGTCATATCCTCCGCTCAGAAAAACGCCCACCGGCACATCTGCAACCATGCGTTGTTGAAAAGCGGCTGCAAGTATCTTTTCTGTTTCATCAATGGCATCCGGTAACGAAATTAAAAGCTTAGGCTGATTATAGTAATTATATACATTCCAGTATTGTTTAACCGAACTTTTTTTTGATCGAAGGCTTAAACTCAATATATGCCCCGGAGGCAGCTTAAATGTATGCTTATAAATACAATGCGGCCAGGAGACATATCCATATTGTAAAAATAAAGCTACAGCATCAGGGTTGATCTCTTTTTTAAAACCAGGATGTTTAAGCAATGATTTTAATTCGGACCCAAACAGAAAAAGCTCATCCGAAAAATAATAATAAAGGGGCTTAACGCCCGCGCGATCCCTTATACAAATTATTTCTTCAGCTCTTTCATCATATAGCGTAATGGCAAACATTCCATGCCATTGTTTTATGGCCTCCTGGCCCCACTCCCGCCATGCGTGCAAAATAACCTCAGTATCAGACTGTGTATTAAAATGATGACCGAGCTGTTCAAGTTGAGCCCTTATTCCCTTATAATTATAAATTTCACCATTAAAAGTGATATGTAACTGGTCGAACGACATTGGCTGACCCGCATAGGAGCTCAGATCGATTATAGAAAGCCGGCGGTGTCCTAAGCCAACTTGCGCATTATTGGTTTGCTTAACCAATATGCCCTGCCCATCAGGCCCCCTGTGTGCAATAGAGGCGGTCATGTTTTCTAAATCAGCAGTATCGCTGGCACTATTAAAATCAACAAATCCTACTATACCACACATATTTTACCGGTGTATCGCTAATTACTATAAAAGTTAAACTAAATATTTTAAACGGGATAAACTATACTTCAAGCCGTATAAAAGCATTTTTTTATATAAACCCATTCTATAGGCGGCTCCGCTTAGCATGTAATAACTCTTTTTCAGAAAATTTGCCATCAAACGCGGCGGCACAATGGCTTCTTTTATTAACAGCATTATATAAGATTCATTGTCAATAAATATATTCCTTTTTTTCGTTTGATCGTGATACATGCTGTTGGCATGTATACGGTACGAGATGCTTGCACCAGGTAAGCACTCGCACTGACTAACTTTTGCTACTTTACACAAAAAGAAACGATCGGCACTACTGGATAAACGGGTATCAAAAAAAATTTGATGCTTAATCAGAGTCTTCTTGCGGAACATAAAATTTGAAGGCACTGTTGCTATCCCCTGCTGATAAAATAAAATTTCTTCCATTATCGTCTTTCCCGCCGGTGCGCGCATAGGTACAGCTTTTTTGATAGGCTTACTATCCTCATCTATAAGTTCTATTTCCGAGCCGCAAAAACCCAGATGAATATTTTGGTTTAAAAAATCAACTCTTAGTTGCAGAAATTCGGGATGCATCAAATCATCAGCATCCAAAAAAACCACAAATTCTCCTTTCGTCTTTGCCAAACCTAAATTGCGCGTGGCTGAAACGCCGGAATTCTCTTTTTCAAAATACCTTATCCGGCCATATTCTTTTTGTAGAGCAATCACAATTTCCTTTGTGTCATCCGTACTGCCATCATTTATTATCAACAGTTCAAAATCATCAAAAGATTGATTAAATACAGAAGCAACAGTTTCACACAGAAACCTGCTCCCATTAAATACCGGGATAATTATGCTGACGTTAATCGGGCAACTCATTTTTTGCAAACTGCATACAAAACGTGACAATTTTGTTCAATATAGATCCTGTCTGTAAATAACTGAAAATCAGCCGCAGCAGGATACAGGGAATAGCCAAACAGGCCACTAAATATTGTATTACGGAAACTATAGGCTAATTTCCTTATCCCGCGTTTTAGTAACAGTCTTTCTAACCGATGCATACCTATTTTTTTTTTTCCGCCTTCATAACGGCTATATTTCTGTCCATAAATAACAATTTCTTTAAATTCTGCTGTTAAAACGGCTTTCAACTCATCATAAGTAAACTCCTGCGTGTGATACGGATTAATGATTTTTCCGCCGGGGCTTGATATTTTAATATTAGGTGTTGAAATAATTACCGTTCCACCGGGCTTTGTTACGCGGCTAAATTCAGCAACCATTTTCTGGTACCCGGTAAGGTGTTCAATGGTTTCGAGTGAAATGATCTTATCAAAAAAGTGATCATCAAACCGCAGGTTAGTTGCATCCATCACTTCAAAATGCAAGGATTGGTTGTTCGCCCAATCCTTTTTGCATTCCGCTATTACTTCGGGCTCTATATCTCCGCCATAAATTATGCAATGCTTTGTTTCGCTCAAAATATCCGAGCCATAGCCAGATCCGCAGGCCAGGTCGAGCACCAAATCTCCCTCTTTTAAATATTTTTTCGCTTCATAATAACGATGCAGATGTTCACCGGTCCATGGAGTTGTTTCAGTATTAAGGTGCCGTTCTACAGACATATAATATTTAAATAAAGATAATAAATATTTGCAAATCAGATAATTATATCATTTTCTCTCTTTTGCGTACAATGAGCCATTTAATGTATATAACTGTACCCTTGTAAATGTATTTGTAGTAAGTACAGGCGACAATACTTAAGCATACAAAATAAGATAAAGCCGACGCTATTGCATATTGACTAACCTTAAGAACACCTATAAAAAGGTAGTTTATACCAATGTTAAGGACGATGATTATGGGGCATATATAGTAAAAGTAATTATTTTGCTTTTTGTAAAATACCAGCCCGGCTAAAATAAGGTAAATGCTAAAGAAGTATTGCCCCAGTAACAGTAAAGACAGATATTGAAGCGCGGCATGAAATTTATAGCCGATAAAATAATCGAACACTAGTGGTGTAACCAGTGCAAGCAGCAATACCACGCCGGTAATAAATGCGATATATTTAAAAACAAGCGACATTACTTTTACATAGTTGCCTTTATTTAAATTATCATATAAAAAAGGATAAAACGGCGTAATAAAGGAAGAGCACACAAAATTTACCAATAATGCTATCTGGCTAGCCAAACCGTAAACGCCTATTGCCGCAGCGCCGTGATAATAATTCACCATGTAATTATCGGTGTTATATAACAGGAATACCATTACAAATAAGGGTATGGTAGGTATGCCTCTTTTAATAATTAGTAAAAACCATTTTTTACTAATGTTTAAATTGAGTACATCATTTTTTATAAAATATATCAGCGTAAAAACAAAAATAATCACTGTGGTTATAAACATACTTTTTACCCGGCCTATGTAGCCATCGCCGCAAAATTTTATAAAATATACGGCCAGGGTCAGTTCAAGTGCGGTTTTAATAATGGTAAGGATGCCGAAGTTGACTGGTTGGTTTCTGTTTCTGAAATAAGTGAAAAGATACTCGTTAAAAAAATTTGAAAAACTGAACAAGCAGATAAGGTATTGCAGCATAGCCGACAAGCCTGTAAGCCTTGTAATAAATGGATTAAATAAACCTACCATACACAGTACAAAAGCCAATATAATAATAGGCACTATGGACGATGTACTGATAAAAGAGGCTATATTTTTCTTGTCGAGGCCCTGATATTCAACAGTATATGTTTCACCGATGCCCAGGTTCATTAATGGCGCAATAAAATATACCGAGTTGGCAAAAATGGTAATCAGCCCATAATCGCTGCGCGACAGGTAGTGGGTAAAAAAAGGAAGCAATATAAAAGATATTCCCTTAGCTACAAAGCCACATATGGTATATATGCTAAAAGTTTTATAAAAGCTCAATTTATAACCGGTTAGTAAAAAAATTATTTATTCACCCAGTAGTCAACCGTAATTTTAATTCCCGCTTTAAAGCTCGTTAACGGGAGGTAGCCAAGCAGTGTTTGTGCCTTTGTTATATCGGCACGGCTGTGGCGCACGTCCCCTACCCGATTTTCACCATAAACAGGTTGTATAGACAGGCCTTGCAGGTTAATAATCTCCTGCCATAACTGGTTTAATGATATCTCATCGCTACAGGCAATATTATAAACCTGGTTAACAGCAGCTTCGTTATTTACAAAAAACGCTTTAATATTCGCTTGTACGGCGTTCTCTACAAAAGTAAAATCGCGGGTTTGTTCGCCATTGCCGTGTATCAGGGCCGACCGGCCTTCTTTTGCGGCTATTATAAAGCGGGGAATTACTGCTGCATATTCACCTTCGGGGGTTTGCCGGGGCCCGAATATATTAAAATAACGTAACCCAATGCTTTGCATGTTATAATTCTTGGCAAAAGCATCAGCATATAATTCGTTAACGTATTTTGTTACCGCGTAAGGTGACAAAGGTTTACCAATGCGCTCCTCATTTTTAGGCAATTCCTTGCTATCGCCATAGGTTGAAGATGATGCGGCATATACGAAACGTTTAACACCGGCTTCTTCCTTAACAGCGCAAAGCATATTCAAAAAGCCAGAAACGTTTACTGCATTGGTAGTTATCGGATCATTTATAGAGCGTGGTACCGAACCCAAGGCGGCCTGGTGGCTTATAAAATCCATCCCGCTTACTACTTTTTCACATACTTCAAAATCCCTTATATCACCTTCAATCAGTTCAAACGCGGGGTTGCTTATAAAATCTTTTATATTGTTGTATGAGCCAGTTGAAAAGTTATCCAGCACACGCACTTTTGCAGCTCCGTACTTAAGCAGGTACTCTACCAGGTTTGAGCCGATAAAACCTGCGCCACCGGTTATCAAAAAACTATAATTATTCAGATCGGGGTGGTGGTATCTTCTTTCGTACATCATATTTTAGCCTATAATCGGCCGTCGGTTATTAATTTATCCAGCATACCTTTAACATCGTACAGAACACCTGTTTCTTTTAGTAATGCTTTGAAATCAAGTTCTTTAAACTCATTGTGGCATACAGCCAAAATAACGGCATCATATTTTTTGTTGGCCGGTAATTCACTCAAACATGTAATATTATATTCGCGCTTCGCCTGCTCACAATCTGCCCAGGGATCAAACACCGTTATTTTTGCTTTATATTGCTTCAGCTCATCAATAATATCAGTTACCCTGGTATTACGTATATCGGGGCAGTTTTCCTTAAAAGTTATGCCTAAAATCAATATATCTGCACCGGATACCATAATCTCTTTCTTCACCATTAATTTCACAACCGCATCAGCAATGTAGCTTCCCATTCCGTTATTTATGCGCCGACCCGACAGGATGATCTCGGGGTAATAGCCCACAGAAATTGCTTTCTGAGCCAGGTAATAAGGATCAACCCCTATGCAATGGCCACCCACCAGCCCGGGTTTAAATTGCAAAAAATTCCATTTGGTAGCAGCTGCATTCAATACATCATTTGTATCGATACCTAACAGGAAGAATATTTTGGAAAGCTCATTTACAAATGCAATGTTGATATCGCGCTGAGCATTTTCAATTACCTTAGCGGCCTCGGCTACTTTAATTGATGGGGCAAGGTGCGTACCAGCCGAGATAATGCTTGCATATAGCTCATCTATTTGCCTGCCTATCTCTTCGGTAGATCCGGAGGTCACTTTTTTAATATTTGTCAGCTTTCTGCTATTATCACCCGGATTGATACGTTCTGGGGAATAACCGCAGAAAAAGCCGGTGTTAAATATCAACCCTGAAGTTCTTTCGAGCACCGGCACACATACTTCCTCGGTACATCCCGGAAAAACAGTCGACTCGTAAATAACTATATCGCCTTTTTTAAGAAAACGGCCAATCAATTCTGATGCCTGGATAATATGGGTCAGGTCAGGATTATTATATTGGTCTACCGGTGTGGGAACAGTAACAATAAATATGTTGCAGGCCGCTAAATTGTGCTTATCTGCAGTAAAAAATGCTCCTTGTTCGCCATCAATTGTCCTGATAACTTTCTTTAATTCGTCGGATGCGACCTCCCGGGTATGATCAACTCCGTCATTTAGCTCTTTTATACGCCGGAGACTAATGTCAAAACCCGTTACTTTATATTTCTTACCAAACTCTACAGCCAAAGGTAAACCTACATAGCCTAATCCAATAATAGCTATAGTGCAATGAGACTGACTAGTTAACGTATGCGACATAGTTATAAATTATCTTTTTTTAATACGAATAATGAAACTAATGAAATAGCCATCATCATTACTAACATGACGGCAGTAACAAGCATAAATTTTATTTTGCTTTGCGGATCAGGCATTAGTGGCAGTTCGGGTTCATCTATAATTCTGTACAGAGGCGATTCATTTTGCAAATTAATTTTAGCTACTTCCAGGTTACGCATCACTTCGGTAAAGGCGGCTGAGTAAGCCATAACTTTAGACTGGTTAACCATAGATGCAGACCTTTGAATACTAACGGAAGGATTTAAATTAAAAGTGCGGTCGTTATTGGCGGCAGTAGCGCTGTAAGTGTTACTGAGTATTTTAGACAAGCTATCGGCCTCATGACGCAGCAAGTTAACACTCATTGAAGCGGACTTTGTTTTTGTTTCTATAAAATATTGAGCCGTTACCTTCAGCATATATTTAGCTACATAATACGCAATATCCGGGTTTGTATTAGTGCTTGTTATTGTATATATAACCAGTTTTCTATCCTTACGATATACAATAAATGAATTTGCAACATAACTGGTGATGAGTCGGTACAAACGCTTTTGCTTAGGT
>Ga0302300_1002229_pt1 | contig 10205 bp, 7 predicted proteins | sample III_Palsa_E1_1_FD_198756 | JGI IMG/M metagenome (GOLD analysis project Ga0302300, IMG submission 198756) | Peat permafrost microbial communities from Stordalen Mire near Abisko, Sweden - III_Palsa_E1_1 | ecosystem: Environmental > Terrestrial > Soil > Palsa > Peat permafrost | place: Sweden... | reverse complement strand
GTTAGATCCCGAACAAAATAATACCTTTGTAGATAACTACCTGGAAGTAGATTATGATCTTTCTAAGGTTTTGTTTATTGCTACAGCTAACTCTTTGGATACCATTCATCCTGCATTAAGAGACAGGATGGAAATTATAGAAATTAACGGCTATACGCTGGAGGAAAAAGTAGAGATCGCAAAAAAACATCTCATTCCTAAACAAAAGCGCGATCATGGGTTGAAGCCTACCGATATAACTATTGGTACAAAAGCCATTGCAAAAATTATAGAGGACTATACAAGGGAATCCGGCGTGCGTAATCTGGATAGAAAGCTTGGGGCTATTTCCAGGAACATAGCCAAGTCGGTAGCAATGGAAGAACCTTATAACAAAACGCTTTTGCCTAAGGATGTGCTAAAAATACTAGGCGCAGAAGATTTTGAAAAAGAAATTTATGAAACTGAAGATACAGCAGGCGTAGTAACAGGGCTGGCCTGGACTCCAGTCGGAGGGGAGATACTCTATATAGAATCGAGCCTAAACAGGGGTAAAGGAAAACTTACTATTTCCGGTCAGTTGGGGGATGTAATGAAAGAATCTGCTTCAGCGGCATTGTCCTACTTAAAAGCACATGCCGACGTTATTAAAATAGACTACCGTCTTTTCGATAACTTCGACCTTCATATACACGTTCCTGCGGGGGCTATTCCTAAAGACGGCCCTTCGGCGGGTATTACTATGTTTACCTCTCTGGCCTCTATTTACACCCAGCGAAAGGTAAAGGAAAGAATTGCCATGACAGGTGAAATAACGCTGAGGGGAAAAGTATTGCCTGTAGGAGGAATTAAGGAAAAAATATTGGCTGCCAAAAGGGCTGGTATTAAGGAAATAATCCTTTCTTCAAAAAACCGTAAGGACATAGAAGAAATTAATAAAAGCTATATACAAGATCTTGTTATACATTATGTTAATAATGCAGATGAAGCGCTTTCTATTGCTTTACTTAAAGAAAAAGTAAAAAAACCTATTGATCTTTCAATTATTCAGGACAATAAAGAAAACATAGGCAAATAATAGATACTTTTTTGCGTTTAGAACAAAACTTACTTTTTTTAAGGTAATGCTAAAAAAGCTTTTTGTAGTAATAGCCTTTGTTATTGGTTTTTTGCCCGTATTTTCCCAGGTAGGCGGCTATAGTTCATTCGATTTCTTAACTGTTCCGGTTAACGCCCGTGTGGCGGGAGTCGGGGGAGTAAATGTTTCTACAAGCGATAAAGACGTAAATATTATCCAGCAAAACCCGGCGGTTCTTAATTCTGCTATGAATAAGGTTATGTCGCTTAACTACTTGCCTTATTATGGAGGAGTGAATGCTACTTCGCTGTCTTATGCCCATCAGATAAAAAATGCGCTATGGGGTTTTGGTATGCAATACCTAAATTATGGATCTATCAATAGTACTAATGCCAGTGGGGCAGACCAGGGGACTTTTAGTTCTAACGATTTTATGGTAATGGCTACCCGTTCTCATAAGATCAATTATTATACATTAGGCGCAAGCGTTAAGTTTGCTGGCTCGCAAATAGCGGGTTACAATGCCTATGCGCTTATGGCAGATGTGGGAGGTACTTTTAAACATCCCACTAAAGATTTTACCATAGGCATGGTTTTTAAGAACGTGGGTTATGCATTTAAACAATATACCAGTGGCACCAGCGATGCCCTGCCTTTTGATGTACAGTTGGGAACCAGTTTTAAGCCAGAGCATTTCCCAATACGATTATCCATTACGCTAGACCATTTGAAGAAGCTTAACGTGGTATATAACGATACTACTATGAAGCAATATGATATTAATGGAAATCCTATAACTACTAAAACCTCACTGTCCGATGAAATTGCAAGGCATTTTATTATTGGGGGCGAGGTTATAATAAGCAAAAATTTTAACCTAAGGTTTGGTTATAATTACGAGCGAAGACAAGAGCTTAGACTTACCAGCGTATCTGGCGGGGCCGGGCTTTCTTTCGGAGTAATGTTTAGGGTAAAAGCTTTTGAAATTGCGTACACCAAGGCTTACTACCACGTAGCCGGAGGGACAAACTTTTTTACCGTGGCGATGGACATGAGCGGTTTTGTTAAGAAAAATAAAAATATACCACAGCAAGAGAATGATTGATAATAACAAATACATGACCCCTGGTCAAATAGTAGCAGAACTTGATAAATACATCATAGGCCAGCATGAGGCCAAGCGAAATGTAGCTATTGCATTGAGGAACAGGTGGCGAAGGATGAACGCTTCTGAGGAAATGCAGAAGGAGATTATGCCCAATAACATTCTTATGATAGGGGCCACCGGGGTGGGGAAGACAGAGATAGCGCGCCGATTGGCGAAAGTGGCGGATGCGCCCTTTACTAAAGTGGAGGCTTCTAAGTTCACCGAAGTAGGTTATGTAGGCAGGGATGTGGAAAGTATGGTGAGAGACTTGATAGAGCAATCTGTAAATATGGTGAAGACCAGAAAAAAGGAGGAAGTAAGAGAAAAGGCCGCCTTAATAGTAGAAGACATTATTTTAGACGCCCTTATACCTCCTATAAAGAAAACTACTACTAACACTACTTTTGGGGCAACTACAAGCTCTTCGGACGACGACCAAGACCTGAATGAGAAAACAAGGGAGCGTTTTCGGGATAAAATAAAAAATGGCGAGATGGAGGACAGGAAGATAGATATTAATGTACAGCAGAACTCTTCTTCGGGTATAGGACTAGTAGGCGGGGGGATGGATGAAGCTTCTATGATGAACATCCAGGAGATGATTAGCGGCATTATGCCAAAGAAAACCAAGAAAAGAAAAGTAACCATAGCAGAAGCGCGAAGAATTTTGCAGGAAGAGGAAGCATCAAAATTGGTTGATATGGATGAGGTAAAGGAAGAGGCGATACGGAAGGCAGAGAATACAGGTATAATATTTATTGATGAGATAGATAAAATCGCTTCGCGTTCTAATAAAGGCAGCGGCGGGCCGGATGTCAGCAGGGAAGGGGTGCAAAGAGACCTTTTACCTATTGTGGAAGGCAGCGCGGTAAATACCAAATATGGAGTAGTAAATACTGACTATATACTGTTTATAGCCGCCGGCGCTTTTCATATTTCAAAACCCTCTGACTTAATACCTGAGTTCCAGGGGAGGTTTCCCATACGTGTAGAACTACAAAACCTTACCAAAGAGGACTTTTTTCAAATATTGAAAACTCCTAAAAATGCTTTAACCAAGCAATATGAGGCTTTATTAAATGCTGAAGAGGTGTCTTTATCTTTTAATGAAGACGCTTTGGAGCAAATTGCAGAGGTAGCCTTTAATGTAAATACAGAAATGGAAAATATAGGGGCAAGAAGGCTACATACAGTAATGAGCCATTTATTGAATGAGTTCTTATACGATGTGCCAGAAAAAATACAACCTAACGCTCATATAGTAGTTACAAAGGAATTAGTAGTAGAGAAATTATCAGGTTTAGTAAAAAATAAGGACTTAAGCCAGTTTATTTTGTAATTATTAGGGGTTGTAATATAAAGTAATTGTTAAATCTTTTAAAATCAGCTTAAAACTTTTGGTTGACAAGAAAAAAAAACTAGTTTTGAGGACAGTAAAGAATCTTTTTAATATTTTTTTAAGTCAGGCTGATTGGAAGAGGTATTTTTTAGGTTCGCAGCCCTCACTTCTCCTTTCCAAATCGATTAGATTAGGAATTCAGTCTGACTTATTATTTTTACGTTTTTCCTGCCAAAAAGTTTTTAACTCTGCATTAAGAATGCTTTTATAAATTCATCCAAATCCCCATTCATCACATTTTGAATATCAGTTCGTTCTACCCCGGTTCTAAGGTCTTTTACCAGTTTGTAGGGATGCATAACATAATTGCGGATTTGTGAGCCGAAATCAATTCTCTTTTTGGAACTTTCAACCACTGCCCTTGCATCATTGCGTTTGTCGATCTCAATTTGGTACAACTTGGATTTAAGCATTTTAATGGCATTCTCCTTGTTTTGTAACTGAGAACGCTCCTGTTGGCATTCAATAATAAGCCCTGAAGGTTTATGTTTTAAACGCACAGCGGTTTCTACCTTATTTACATTTTGGCCGCCAGCCCCGCCTGCCCTAAAAGTATCCCATTCTATATCTCCAGGGTTTACCTCAATATTAATGGTATCATCTATTACAGGATAGGCATAAACTGAAGCAAACGAAGTATGCCGCCTTCCACCCGAATCGAAAGGGGAGACGCGCACCAATCGATGAACCCCTATTTCAGATTTTAAATAACCGTAAGCAAAGTCCCCGTCAATTTCCAACGTTACAGATTTTACTCCCGCAACCTCGCCTGCCTGGTAGTTAAGCTCTTTCACTCCAAAGCCATGGCTTTCTGCCCACATAATGTACATACGCATAAGCATACCAGCCCAGTCGTTACTTTCCGTTCCGCCGGCTCCCGGGTTTATTTCAATAATGCCGCTAAGCTGATCTTCCTCATCGCTTAGCATTTTCTTGAACTCCAGCTCTTCTACTACCTTTAGTGTTTTATTATACTCAGCTTCTATCTCGCTTTCTTCCACATCGCCAGCATCATAAAACTCACGCAATGTATCCAGGTCGTTCATAAGCTGTTCTACATGCTCATAACTACTGGTCCATACCTTCTGTGTTTTTATAGCTTTAAGGATTTTCTCAGCTTCTTTCGGGTTGTCCCAGAATCCAGGTTCAGTAGTTTGTTTTTCCTCTTCGCTTATACTGTTTATTTTATTATCGTAGTCAAAGATACCCCCTCAGGGCGGTTACTCTTGCCTTCAATTCTTTTATAAATTCTATATTCATAGTTAGTTATTAGTTACTATTATAATCTGGGTTTCCATGTTATCTCTTCCGCATTAAGTTCAGCCCCCATTTTTCTGGCCAATACAAAAAGGTAGTCGGATAACCTATTGAGATACATAACTACCATATCTGCTACAAACTCCTTTTCTTTTAGTTCAATCACATGCCGTTCTGCCCTGCGGCAAACGCAACGGGCAATATGGCAGTAGGACACAGGTATGGCCCCCCCTGGAAGAATAAACACTTTTAGTTCTGGAAGTTGTTCATTCATTTTATCAATTTCTTTTTCCAGTAATAGTATATCTTCCTGATGCAGGTCTGGAATTTTTACTTTTGACTTTTCAGGATCAGATGCCAGCGAGGCCCCGATAGTGAACAACCTGTCCTGTATTTCTTTCAATAAATCTTTTCTGCCTTGGTTTACATCCTGATCCCTCAAAAGTCCGATGTAGGAATTTAGTTCATCCACAGTACCATAAGAATGTATACGGATGTATCCCTTTGAAACCCTTGTACCGCCTATTAGGGAGGTTTGTCCTTTATCTCCGGTTTTGGTATATATCTTCATAGGTTTATAAGTTTAGGTCCGCTAAAGTTTTCTGCTTCTCAAACTCAGTCTTAAATTCCTGGTATTCTTTTTCTGGTAGTAGCAAATAGATGTCTTGTAAAACACTTTCGCCATAACTGGGGAGATTTACCTTTATGGATTGTAGGGCGTAAGCCTTTAGCAATCTGCCAGACATTGGGTTAAGCTGTACCGATTCTACTAACAAATCATAAGCTTTCATTTGTTCCTGTTTGTTGTTGTAAAAAGAAGCTGCTGAAATTACAGCATTTTCATTAAAAGGACTTTCCTTAACTGCTTTTTTAAATAAATCTTCCGTATTGGATTGTCCTAAACCTTCCGCTGCTAGCGCTTTAAAATAAGTGCGATCTTCTTCATCGTCCTTATTAAAAGTAATGGTAGATAGTTGGTTGTTCAACTGCTGCCATTGGTTTTGAGCAGCTAGCAATCTCAAATACTGGTAATGTAGTAAATTGGCATAATAATCTTTTTCGGATAATTTAGGGTCATTTAACCATAGCTCTGCCTTGGCTACATTGCCTTCATCCAGGTAATAACTAATTAATTCTGCATTGGCGGCTATAATAAATTCTTCTAGTTGTAGCGAGTTATAAATAGTACGCAGGTCTGTTTCTTTTAAATCTTTTCTCCTATAGTGCAGGTATTGGTAGCGGGTTCCTTCTTCCCATAGCAATGCCTCTTCTATTTTATCTGTTTGTAAAATACTAAGTAAAGAGGCGCTTGTTTTTTTGATTGAACTATCCTGACTTCTACTTAGTGGTATTAATACTTCCAACGCTTTTTCTTTCTGCCCTGTTTCTGCAAGAGCAATGCAATAGTCCAGCAAAACATCCTGCCCACTGTTCAATTGGCTTTGTTTAAAATAGTCTACCGCTAATGGATAGGCTTTTTGTTCAGTCATCCACAAAGCAAGTATCCGACTGTAGTAATTGCTCATCATCCCTCCCCCATTTTGCAGGCCTTCCAACGTTGTTTTAGCAGTTGCTTTATTATGCCCGTAGTAATTACTTAATGCATTAACAAATCTAAGATCTTCTGAATAGATATCATTTCCCTCTCTTTTTTCAAAAGAATCTACCTGTTTGCAAAAAGCAGTGTCACTATCTCTTGTTTTGTTAACGCCCAGGTTATACAAATAAGCAAAAGAATTGTTGGTAAGAATAGAATCCTTAAGGAATACCTCATTTGTTGGTTCTTCAAGTCTTTTACCTGACAGGTTGTAAAACACTATTCTATTGTTTTGCACCCCTATTTTATCTTCCATTTTATAGGCCTGTTGCAAAGAATCTGCCAGTTCTGGGTATCCCTTTTTTATAGCTACCTCAAGAAGATTAGTAGCAGAAACTGATTTATCTTTTAGGTAATTATCAGCAAGAAGTAAATAGTAGAGTGTTGAATCTGATAAATCAGTTTTAGAATATATTATAGCAAGGTTATTATACAAAATTCCGCTTTTAGGAAACTGTTTTAAACCATCTTGTAAAGTAAACATTGCCTGAAAGAACAAGTCATTAGTTAGGTAAAGGTTGGCAATATTGATATAATCATATTCGGATGGATATTTTATAATTGCATCCGTGAAATATTTTGCCGCAGTTTGTTTGTCATTTTGTAGTAACGCCACAGAAGCTACAGAATAGTTTGAGCGATGGTTTTGAAATTCATATCCCGCACCTGACAGGTAGTACTCTTTGGCAAGAGGGTAGTTTTGTTCATACAGGTAAGTATCCCCTACAGTATTATAATAACCCGCAAGCCCCAAGTAAAATGCGAACATACCCGATTTAAGAAATAAAGCAATGCTAATAATAACGCCTATTCCGCGTACTACAAAAAACGGAGTGCGTTTAGGCTCATAAACTACTTTATAAACTGCAAGGTTTTCAAGAAACAAAGGCCAAAAATTTATTATCACATAAATAAAATAGACCCCGCCAATGCATAAGTGGCTGTATATGATAATATATTCAAAACATTCTGTTAGTGGATCATTGCCAGTGATAAAACTATAACCAACAGTTGCGAATGTAATTATTCCAAAACTTAGGTAAAGCATAGCTCCGAAAGGCCGGAAAGGTAGTATATTATTAAATAAAATGGATCTGTTGCGATAACCCCATATTCCTAATAAGGCAGATATGGCAAACAGGATAAACGCATTTAGGTATAAAATATCCCAGTCTATTATTAATAATTTTTTTAAGAAAAGCAGAAGCACATTGGCAAGGTAAAGGATAGTAATTACGCTAAAGTTAATAAGCGAGTTTGTGCCACTGCCTATCTTCTGGCTAGAGGTGAGGTACAAAAATACATTTATGACCTCGAATCCTGTAAGAGCTATAAAAACTGATGATATAGCAATAGGCATAATAATGCCATAGTTGGCTATATACAAAAAAGGATAACTAACATTGGCCTCAAAATGGATATAAATGGCAACCCCAGCTATCATTAAAAGGAAAACCAAAAGCCTTAATAAAAAATTAGTATTTCTTGAAAAAGCATTGAAATAATAACTTACTCCTCCGAATAGTACTATCAGTACAATAAGAAAATTTTTAGTAAGCGAGCCGTTGATTGCAAGAATTTCAGTATTAAGGTTTACAAGAAAAACCATAAATATTCCTATGCCTACTATATACCAAAATAGTTCCAGGTAAGTTATAATAGTAAGCGCAAACAGGATGCCTATTACTACCAAAACTAAAAAAATATATGATGATGAAGGATTAACAGTAATGCCAGTAGCTGAATAACTTTGCTTAATAAGATAGTTTTGTACGCTAACGGTGTAGTTGAATAAGTACCTGGAAAATTCGTCAACCTTAACTTCGATATTATCAAGTTCGCTATCAACTTTCCATTTAATTACCGCCTCTATGCCAATAAAATAACAAATAAGGTAAAGGACTAAACTAGCGCTAAACAAGCACAACAGGAAAATATAGATATAGCGGTAAACCTTATCCCATCTTTTCCAGAATAAAATATCATTCATGGTTTATAATTAAAAGAATAAGAATGATTAACCTAAGAATTTAGGAACTCTAAAATAATCTGAGTCTTTTTTTGGGGCATTGGCTAAAGCTTCCTTATGTGTTAGCGTGTTTTCTGCATGGTCTTCTCGCAAAACATTTATTTCTTCAGACATATGTATAAGCGGTTCCACATTGTCTGTATTCACCTCTTTTAGTTTTTCTACCCAATCTAATATATTATTAAGGGCTGTTACCATGCTTTCTTCGTCTTTTCCCTCAAAATCCAGCCGGGCAAGGTGAGCAATTTTTCTTATAGTTTCTTTATCTGCCTTCATTTATATTATCTGCTTTTAATTGTGCGTCAATTGTTTCAAACGTTTGTTGTTTCAGGTATTGTATATCGTCTATCGTTAATCCTTTGGTTTCAATAGGTTCATGTATAACAGTTTTCATTACCCTTCGGTTTGGAATAAACTTGCCGTTATCAGGCAAAATTATCCAATTATAAGAAATTGTTACTGGTACAATAGGTATTTGTTTTTCCACTGCTATACGAAAAGGCCCTTCTTTGAAGGAGATCATAGTTGGATGATTATCTTTGGGGATAGTGCCTTCCGGGAAAATAGCAAGACTTCTACCTTTATCTACAGCCTCCAATGCCTTTATCATTGTTTTATAGCGGTCTTTAAGGCTATGTCTGTTTACAGGAATATACAACTTTTTAAACATATACCCAAATAAAGGCACTTTGGTAAGCGAAGCTTTGCCAACAAACATAAAATACCCTGGTAAAGCATAACATAAGGTAGGAATATCCAGGTAAGAGGTATGATTGGGACAGTATACATAGGGCTGTCCCTTTATTGGTTTAAATCTAAACTCGATATTTGTTTTTAAAAAACATGCTCCAAATACAGTATATGCCCATAGCTTATTTAGAAAATGTCCTTTCGCATGCCATTTCTTATTTTGTATAAATAAGACAAAAAAAGGGAATAGAATCAAAAATACTGTAATAAACCAAAAAAGGCACCAAAGGGCGTATATATGCCTAAATAGATTATGAATCATACTTACAAAAATACATTTTTACAATTGTAATTTTCTGTATTTTTAAGGGATGAAACAATATTTTTATATTTTGGTTGCTTACAATAAACTTTAATTGATGAATATCGTAGAAAATAAATGATAAAGAGTATAAAATTGTTAATTGTGATATATTTGAGGACAAAAGACGAAGCTCTATGAGCGATAATAAACTTACAAAAGTTCTATTTTTTATATCAATTTTAATATCATTTGCTTCATTAGGGCAAACGGATACCGTTAACACTACCCTGGTTATAAATTCTGATACAACAGTTAATAATCTGGTAAACAATGATACTATAATAGTTAACAATGGAGCATTAACTATTAGTGGCAATTTTGTTAACCATGGGGTAATTATAAATAATGATTCCATAATCATTGCAGGAAACTGGATAGATAGTACCACTGATATTCAGGTTATTGGTGGAAGGGTTGTTTTTAACGGAACGAGTCCCCAGCTATTGTATATACTTGGGGATGATATTTTCAAAAATCTTACCTTATCGGGAGATACGGTAACCCTTAATGGAACGGCTGTAATACAAAACCTGTTCAACCTCCAAACAATTATAAAAACAACAATTGCAGGAGATACCTTACTGCTTGATAGCGCCGCCATAATCATAAATGCCTCCTCGTCTTCTTATGTGGATGGAGCTTTGTTCAGGAGAGAAAGAGATAAT
>Ga0302300_1002228_pt1 | contig 10216 bp, 11 predicted proteins | sample III_Palsa_E1_1_FD_198756 | JGI IMG/M metagenome (GOLD analysis project Ga0302300, IMG submission 198756) | Peat permafrost microbial communities from Stordalen Mire near Abisko, Sweden - III_Palsa_E1_1 | ecosystem: Environmental > Terrestrial > Soil > Palsa > Peat permafrost | place: Sweden... | reverse complement strand
GATGCTGTTTCTTTTAAAAATTGATTCTCCGTCTGCAGTGAAAAGGATACCCGGCATGTATTCGCTTACCTTTGTTGGGCCACCTGCTGAACAATACAGATAACCGTTCTTCATAAATAGCTTAATAATTTCTTCCTGCCTATCATTATATCCTTTGTAAGTGCCTGTCAGGGCTTTCCAGGAAGCCTTGTTGGCTCCGGGTTTTTCATTTGGCGCGTCATTGAAAATGTAAAAATCAGCGTCGTTTTGATTGACATTTATGTAATATGCAGGCATACCATTTTTGTTGAAATGAAAGATGATTTCGTTACCCTTAGCATCTGAAAATTCCATCTTACTGTTCGCAGTCAAAAAGGATGTGTCGGAACCGGAAATTAATATTAGTTTTTTAGCTGAATCCCTAATTTCTACAAGTTTTCTTCCTGTTTTATAAGTTCCTGTTAATTTCTTTAAGTACATATCGCTCAATTGAATAACAGGTTTGTGAACATATTGTAGGTCAGGTTTTAATGATCCGAATTTGGTGCTTAACATACCTTCCAGTGCCTCATTGAAGATTTCCTGATTAAATGCATACCCGTCAGCACAGTTTGTCAAAATAACAACGCCTACTTTAGCCTCCGGAATCCATGCCTGTTCTGCACTATATCCATATCCACCTCCAGGATGATATAATAAGGTGAACCCATGATAGGGTTTTATCATAATACCTAAGCCATATCCCGCCTGTTGTTCCTCAAGTTTAAATTGAACCGTATGCATTTGAGTAAGTAATTCAGGCGATATGGTTATCTTCCCGTTGATCTTGCAATCATTAAATTGGTATAAAAGAAATTTAGCCATATCTGCAGCACTTGAGTAAAGTCCGCCGGCTGCCACATCGGCTATGTACGTCTTTTTTAATTCATTGTTTCCGTAATAACCTTTGGCAGTATTACCATAATCATACGCCTCATCCTGATTATAGGTGCTATTATTCATCCCAAGCGGAGTTAATAAATTTTGCTTCAGGTAATCCCCGATAGAAATCCCGGCCTTTTTTGATAGAACAAATCCAATTAAATCTAGTCCTTCATTTGAGTAACTGTAAAATTTCCCCACCGGAAACCTCAGCCAGCCATCACTTATACTTTTGATATGTTCTTGATAGGTGCAGTGTACGGTATCGTAATTGCTGCCAACAGGCGCTTCCTGGCACAATCCGGCCCGGTGGCTTAATAAATGCCGGAGCGTTATTTTTGGGGCTTCATTAGTCCCAAACCTTGACTTTATAGAAAAGGACGGATAGTATTTAATAAGAAGATCGTCAAGCTTATAATTTCCTTTAGTTGCCTCCATCAGGAATGCGGTAGCTAAATAAGTCTTTGAGATAGATTGTGTACTGAATAAGGTTTTTTCATCTACTACAGATTGTCGCGTTTTATCGGTAAAACCAAAACCTTTTTGCAAAATTACCGATTGATCATCAACCAGGGCTATAGAAACACCTTTAATATTGTATTGAGCCATTCTTTTCTTGATAAGGCTGTCAAGACGCTTAATTACCAGCGAATAGTCAACTGCTTTAGAGCTTTTCGAAATCAGCGTCTGACTTTGTGCAGCCAGATGCAGAAATGCAAAAGAAAGGAAAAAAGAAAGTACAATCCAGGATTTATTTCTCATTTACAAAGTTATTATTCCTTTACTAAAGACATAGTTTTTTAATAATTAGACAGGTTAAACGCCTCAAGCACCGTCGTACTGCTATAGCATTTATTTCATAAATATTCCGGCACCTGTAGTTTTTCCTGCTGAGTTTTTGGTCGGGTTAAGATTGTCTTTGGTAATTCCATCATCTTTGACATCTACCAGTTCTATTCTTCCTGTTTTTTTGATATTGATTTCTTTTATATGCTTGTTTGGTTCAGCAAAAAATCTATCCTGTGCTTTTGGGTAGTTACCCAGGTAGTTTTTATTATTGGTAATATAAGAATCACTGAATGTGTAAGCAGGCTGCCCTTTTTCTACCGGATAAACCATTACATAATAGCAATTGGTAATAATATTATTTTTGAAGGTGAATTTTGGCTGCGTACCATCAAATCCATACCAGATAGCAGTGTTATAAGCGCCATCAATGATGGAATGCGTCAACGAAAAACCGTTGATGTTCCCGCTAAGTACAAAAGCGATTTTGCTATTGTGAAAGATACAATGATCTACATGGATTCCCTGGCCGGCAGCCCAAAATGCACTTTGAATTGCTGAAGAATTCGCTTCGCCAATAAAAAGGCATTGCGTAACATTCAAACCGCTTAAGGTTTTATCCTGCCTTCTGATCGGGTAATAGTAATGTACACTTGTATTTGGGTTTCCGACAAACTTCAGACCCATAATATTTACATTGTTTTGGGAAACAAACAGCCCCTCGCAATGGGCAAATTCATAGTCGGCATTGTTGCCTGATATAGACAGAATCACCGGCATACTGGTAGGTTGCCATGCTTTATCGTCCGGTAAAGTCACAGCTTCGATGGTATACGGCTCCTTACCGGCAGCTGATCCGGCCGTTTTTAAGGTGAGTTTGTGGGTAACAGTATATAAACCGGGACTCAACTTTAAGGTGACCGGCTCATCGCCTTTAAAGCTGTTTGTTTTTAACACAGCCTCTTCAATGGATAATATAGGATCATTAACTGTTCCTTTAGCATTATTTTTTCCTTTTAGAGCATCAACATAAATGGTTTGACCAATTGTTGCAGAACTTTTAAAGGCGAATACTATCAATAACATTAATATCATCATATAACGGACTTTTACCGTACGCAGCGTTGAATTGTTTTTCATTCTGCAAACTTCGAACTTACCTTTTGCTGTGGCAATTCAAGCAGCGTTCAACTTCTGTTCAAGTTGCATCACAATGTTTAGCAGTTACTTATAATTTTGCTGAGATGGCTTGGTTTCGCTAATTTTGGATTATATCAAATTGATAACATCAGCGAGTTAATATAACGTTTTAGCATGGGCAAAGAAGAGCCATATATTCGCTTATGGCGGGAACTTTTAGAAAAGTCTTTAGGCTGGGAAAGCGGCGATACCTGGAGTGAGTATGATTTTGAAAAACTGAGTGAAATTATGTTTTCCAAAACTAATATCCGCTTAAGCTTGTCGACTTTAAAGAGGTTATGGGGGAAGGTGCAATATAACAGCACGCCAACAATGGCTACACTTAATGTTTTGGCCCGTGCTCTGGATTTTGAAGATTGGAGAGCCTTCAGAAAAAAGATGGACGAAAATAATGTTGGGGGTGAGCGGTCTGCGCATGGAAAACCAAATAGTTACCTAAGCCACAGGCGTCCGTTGCTTATTACTGTAGCGGGAGTGTGCGTAGTGTTGATGGTATTGGGCATAACAAAATTTGTTAAAACTTCGGTCAACACAAATAAGTATGACACAATGAAGGAAGTTTTTGAAAGCAGGGTAGTTTCTGACCAAATGCCTAATTCTGTTATTTTCAATTATGATGCTTCGGGTGATCCAGCAAACGAGATATACTTGCAGCAAAGCTGGGATCCGAAACGTACTGAAAAACTTGATAAGAACATGAAGCAACACACTTCTGTCTACTATTATCCAGGGTACTTTAATGCGAAGCTGGTTGCCGATGGACAGGTGAGGAAGACAGCCAGTGTGTTTATAAAAACAAATGGCTGGATGGGGGTTATTGACAAAAGCCCTGTGCCTATTTACCTTAATGCCGATTCGATGAATTTAAACGGTGGTTTAGGAATAAAGATGCAAACATTTGAAAAACTGAAAGGGTCAAGCGTATTAAATGATTCCTGGGTGCACTTTTATAATTTTCACTATTTCGAGGGTGCCAGCGGACATGATCTGGAATTTGAGACTACTTTACGAAATACATCCGGCCCTGAACAATCGTCCTGCCGGAAAGTATCGGTAGAAATCGTTGGGACGGAAAACGAAATCTCCATCCCACTTTCAGATAAGGGCTGTATTGCCACACTTAACCTGTCTTTGGGCAGTGAAACCATCTATGGTAAAGATCACGATCTGAGCGCATTTGGGTGCGATTTTAACTCTTTTCAGCATCTTTCCTGTAGCATTCAACATAATCAATTAAAAATAGCACTCAATGATAAAGTAATTTATTCGGGATTAATTACTCAGGATATTGGGAAAATTGTTGGAATAGGAATCGGGTTTGAAGGATCAGGCGAAATCAAGTCTGTTAAACTTGGCAACCGTCAGAAATTAATCTACCAGCAGGTCTTCGGAAAATAGCATATTTAGCCGTATCCAATTCCGTATACATTAGCAAATGAAAGTTTTAAATGGAGGGATCCGCAGCGCCTCTCATGAAAATGAGGGTCGTTTTTTGTTTGTATTGACGCTGTTATAATACCCACCCAAGGCTAAATATCTATCAACACATGACATAGTGTTAATACCGCTAAATACCTGTCGCAAATAATCCTTTAAATTGTCTTTTTTCTCATTATAATATGATAAATTTACTGTATAACAGTCTGTTATCATAATCCTACAATCATGAATAATTCAATCAATCTGCCAAAGAAAAGTCAGAAATTCTTTTTTCTACTTGCCATATTATTGATAATTTCCCAGTGTTTGTTGTTACCCATCAAGGGTTTTTGCCAGAAATTGGCGGATTCGAAGCTTGAAAAGATACCTGTAAGCTTGGAGAGGGACTATGCATTAAGCGCATTGCCACCGCATTTGCGTAAGGGGGCTACTGTTTATTTATTAGATCCTGCAAAAGGCTATTATATTGATAAAAAGGGAACGAATGGATTTGTCTGTTTTATTTCCAGAATGGAATGGGAGTGGGAAGAATTCAGGAACGACTATACAATGCCCATTAGCTTCGACCTCGCGGGCACCAAAGCAATTTTTCCTGTTTACCAGGCTGTTGCAGCCATGCGCGCATCTGGGAAGTTTACAGCCCGGCAGATCAGGGATATAGTGATAGGCCGGATTAAGAAAGGCATATACAAGGCACCATCAAGGCCCGGAATATCTTATATGCTGGAGCCGGTTATGCGTGGATATCCTGGCGACCCGACAAATAATAAGATAATGACCATGAGCATGCCTCATTATATGTTTTATGCTCCTTACATGAATAACACCGATATTGGTGGTGACTTAGACAATGGCCCGTTTGTATCTAACCCGGATAATATTGTTTTAGGAGATAGGAAAGGGCCTTATGGGTATATAATTATGCCCGCTGGTGAAGTAGAAGCGGCCAAAATAGTAAAGGATAATAGCGACTTGCTGAAACGGCTTGTCGCCTATAAATCATATTATAAAATCAAGACCATGGGTATGTAGAACTTATGGTGATTAAATTTCAGGTATTGCAATAATCTCATTTATCATTTGCTGTAATAAGGGCACCATTGTTAATTCAAACCAGGGATTTCTTTTTTGCCATATTTTATTACGCGGAGATGGGTGTACAAGCGGTAAGTAGGTTGGTAAATAATCATTGAAACTTTTTACAGTTTCGGTTAGTGTGGCCTTTTTTAAATCTTTCAAGTAATAGTTTTGTGCATACTGCCCAATAAGTATGATTAATTTAACCTCGGACATGTTGCTTAACAATTGCCGATGCCAAAACGGGGCACATTCCGGACGTGGTGGCAAATCGCCGGATATGCCTTTGCCCGGGTAACAGAAACCCATAGGTATCAAGGCAAATAATTGATCGTTATAAAACTGCTCCTTATTAACACCAAGCCATCTTCTTAATTCGTTTCCGCTCTGATCATCCCATGGGATCCCGCTATTCTGTACCTTTTGCCCCGGTGCCTGACCTATTATAACAATTGGTAACTATGTATTTTGATGTACCAAATAGTAAATAAGGTAATTATTTTTTGGGTTTTTGAATTTTATTGTCGCTGAATTTTCCGGTATGAGAATCAGATTTGACCATGACTTTTAACTTTTCAGAGAGGTTTATTTTACCGGATTCATACTTGGTAACAAGTTCTTTATCGGATAAGCCTTTATTTGGAGTTGGTTTCTTTTCCATGTAATACGAATGAGTTAAACAAATATAGGTTAAAAAGGGGTTTTTCTTTTCTTTAGCAATGGTAAAATGTCAATTATCAATAAGATAAGTAAAATAGCGATAGTTAATTCATCGATTATAACCCATATTGGTTTTTTGAAATATATCTTATCAATGGGATTAAATAGTATCGCTAAAATACTATATAAAGCTACTGTTTTCATTGATTTGGCCTGATACTCTAAATAGGCCAACCAAATAAATAATGAGCATACAACTATTCTCATAAACTGGTAATAACTGTATGGCATTTTAACCATTGCAGCAATAATTATTACTACAATGGTTATTTTGATAAAGATTTTCATTGATTATGAATTTTTCAATTCATCTATTGTTAAAGAACTTATCAATACTGCTTTTACCAGGACTATGCATAATTCAAAAGATGCGCCTGTAAGTATTATCCCTAAAAATACACTTCCAGAATTTATAGTATCTGAGCCAACGAACCAAAATCCATATAAAAAGCAAAGGGCGTATATTATGGAAAGAATGCCAGTAAACCATGCTGCAAATAATCTGTAAGGACATAATATTGATATAATGCCTATACTCATAGAGACAATGACTTTTAGGATATACCAAAATAGAGATAGTATCATAATGCCTACAAACAAAAAGATAATCCAAAATGCAAATGGGTTCATAGTATCTTTTAGATTACCTACAATAATTGTTGACTTTATAGCAAATAAACCAAAACAATAGAATACAAGTGCTAACAAAAAGTAAATAACAACTATAAATACAGCTGTTTTGATAACGTTAAATAGAACTTTCATGATATGGTATTTTAAGGGTTAAAAATTATGGCGTAACCGATTATCCTACGCACCCTTTGGGATACCACTCCCTAACTCGCATAAAGACACAGCTACGCCATTTCTGACATACAGAGCCTTTATTGCGAGCATCATTATTTGTGGTATTTTAAGGATGCAATAAAGATTGAGTACAATATTTTAAACCCAAAAGTAATAATTTACCGCGGCAATTACCCGGGCAATTATTAAATTGCAGTCACCAATTATAATCATGTGGACAAAAACTACTGGATTGATTCTATAATTTTAGATTTATACCAAAATGGGCGCAAGCATATCTATGAAATGAATTCCGAATTTGTAGTAGCAAAACAGGAAATGTTAGCCAATGGTATTATACAACAGAACGAACAGATCAGAGATATGATTGAATTAACCCCATTGGGCTATGAGATAGCTGAATTTGGGATGCCATATAGTGTATGGATTAAACATAAAAACGGTATACTCGATGCAAGTATACCTGACTTAAGAGATAGTGAGTATCAGGAATCCGTTTCGTTAGAAGAACGATTGCCAATCAATCTTCCGACTGTAAAAAGGAAGAATCCATATAATACGACCCTCCAAAAGGGAATTCCATCTGTAAGAAAATGGATGAGAAAAGATTTCATAAATAAGATTGTTTATCCAGTGCTGGCAGCAATAATTGCAGCAATAGTGTTTAAAAAATGTTGAGATAATGGCAGTATACACCGATGGTATCCACTTGTTAGCAGATACAGAAGAAGAATTGCACGCATTGGCTGGGGCAATTGGATTAGAGCGAAAAAGATTTAATGATTACAGGCATAAGTATTATAACCTGATAGGAGATAAGGTAGAGATGGCAATCAAAGCAGGGGCCAGATTTAAGGATACCCGTGAACTGATAATGTTAAATAAGCCTACTTCTGAATAAGTTCTTTATAGGTCAATCTACTATCAGCACGAAGTAGAGAAAGGCTAAATTTTTCGCTGTCAGTAGTTAACCTTTGGTTGTATCGATAAGTAAATTCATCACAATATTTACTTAGGTGTTTAGGGCTAACATTATGGTATATGCCTATAATACCACGTTTAAGCAAACTCCAAAAACCCTCAATAGTATTAGTGTGATCTTCGCCAATGGTAACATAATTACCGTCAGTATGCTTAATTGAAACATGGGTAAAATTGTTATTCAAACCAATGTAAGAACGGTAGGCATCAGTAATGATTTTGCTATCTGCTTTAATCTGTGATAGCATAAGTGGCTGTATAGTTTCGGCAGAAGTATCGCCTACTACATTACAGCTAACTAAGGATTGTTGCTTAATGACTTTCTCCTTAACAATACGTCCCGGAATTACTTTATGTGGACGTTCAATAATTTCAGTAATTTGTCTTTGCGCTACACCAATGACAGGAGTTTTGTCGGCAGCACTACGGCCTTGTGAGCCCTGTATTTTTTTATTGGCATGGCGATTTTTGTTTTTCCCTCCAATAAATGATTCGTCTGCCTCTACAATTCCCTCGAATTTAAAATCAGATTTAGCCTGAAAGTTAGCACGTAAACGACTAAGCATAAACCAAGCACTTTTTTGAGTAATACCCAAATCCTTACCTAACTGGATAGAAGAAATACCTTTTTTATGAGCAGAAAAGATATAGATAGCAATGAACCATTTACGAAGTGGAACGTGTGAACCCTCGAACATAGTACCAACGGTTACAGTAAAGCGTTCCCGGCAATCTTTGCACTTGTATAAGCCTTTAAATTCGCCTTTAACGTTAAGCTTATAATGGCTACCATTAACAGAACCGCAATGAGGGCAAACAGGTGTACTATTCCAGCGTAAATCTTCTAAGAACAAACGGCAAGCATTCTCATTAGGCAATGCTTCCAGCATTTGGTAGAAAGAATTAAAAGTGGTTTGTTTTTCAGTAGTTTCCATACCTTTATCTGATTATACATTAAAGATAAGTAATTAAATTGGTACATCAAAATATATAGTTACCTAAATTATTGCCCTTAATCGCTTAGTGAACCTAAAAATGATTTTGAATAAATTCTTTTTTAATATAGATAAATATTACTTTTGAATTCATCTGATGTTATAATCACTATGAATAACTTAATAGTAAAAAAATCACTTGCTGAAGTAATCGCAGATAAGCTAAAAGAGCAAATATCATCAGGCCATTACAAGATTGGTGAAAAAATGCCCACAGAGCCGGAGTTAATGAAAAGCTTTGGGGTAGGGCGTTCCTCTATCAGGGAGGCTACCAAACATTTGGTGCAATTAGGTTTGCTGCGTATTCAGCAGGGGGCGGGGACTTTTGTTGAGCAAACGGGTGGTATTGGGGAATCGCTGGATCATCGTATTAATCGTACCAACTTTCAGGAACTGGATGAAGTTCGGCAGCTGGTAGAAATGAAAATAGCGGAAAAGGCGGCAATTAACCGTTCGGAAATGGATATTGTTAACCTCAAAAAGCATCTTGCTGTTAGGAAACAAGCAGGTCTTGATAATTTGGTAGAGGCTTGTATTGAGGCAGATATACAGTTCCATATTGCAATAGCAGAAGCCGCTAAAAGTGAGATATTGTTTGATTTGTATAAAGCAACGGCAATCCATTTAAGAAAATGGTTTCTTAGCATTTACCCCGACACGCAAATATTTATAGAAACCCAAGATTCACACGAACAATTATTGGCTGATATTATAGCTTGTGATTCCAGGCAGGCATGGAACACTGCCGCCAAAATTATCGGCCGTGTTTATCAATAATTTTTTTTATTAATTAATTCATCTGATGTTATGATGTTTATTGTTTATTTTACTCATTATGGAAACTAAATCTGCTACTTTTGCCACCGAATCCAAACAGTTTGCGCAGCAAACTGTATTTTCAATTCTTTTCACCATCAGCTTTGCGCATCTAATTAATGATATGCTGCAATCGGTGATTCCATCCATCTACCCTTTGATTAAGGATCGTTACCATTTAAGCTTTACTCAAATTGGTTTTATTACGTTTACTTACCAAATGACTGCTTCTATTTTACAACCTTTTGTCGGATTTTATACCGACCGCAAACCCCGGCCTTATTCACTGGCTGTCGGAATGGGTTTTACACTGATTGGGCTGCTTGCCGTTTCACAGGCATCAAGTTTTTATAACATCCTGTTATCTGTGGGGTTGATCGGGATAGGCTCTTCTATATTCCACCCGGAATCTTCCAGGGTTGCGTATTTAGCATCCGGTGGTAAAAAAGGACTGGCACAATCGATCTTTCAATTAGGTGGAAATGCGGGAAGTG
>Ga0302300_1002225_pt1 | contig 10237 bp, 8 predicted proteins | sample III_Palsa_E1_1_FD_198756 | JGI IMG/M metagenome (GOLD analysis project Ga0302300, IMG submission 198756) | Peat permafrost microbial communities from Stordalen Mire near Abisko, Sweden - III_Palsa_E1_1 | ecosystem: Environmental > Terrestrial > Soil > Palsa > Peat permafrost | place: Sweden... | reverse complement strand
GCTGAGGCCCCTGCTGTTAGTACCGAAACTCCCGATCACTTTTTAAAAGAGATTAATGTGCTTAACATGATAAATGGCTACCGCACACGCGGGCATTTATTTGCAACAACTAACCCTGTGCGCGAGCGCCGCCATTACTTTCCGGGTAAAGAACTGGAAACATTTGGCCTGAGCGATACCGATATGGATACCGTTTTTAACGCCGGTATCGAGATTGGGATTGGCCCCGCCAAACTGCGCGATATTCGCCAGGCATTGGAAGATACTTACTGCCGCACCATAGGCGCCGAGTACCGCTACATCCGCAACCCGATAAAGATCAAGTGGTTTGAGGACCGGATGGAGAAAAACCGCAATACGCCATCGTTCACGGTGGAGCAAAAAAGGCTGATGTTTAATAAACTAAGCAAGGCGGTTATCTTCGAAAACTTTTTAGGCACCAAATTTCTGGGTCAAAAACGTTTTTCATTAGAAGGCGCCGAGGCTGTAATTCCCGCCCTTGATTCGGTTATACAAAAAGGATCGTTGCTGGGTATCGAAGAATTCATCATCGGTATGGCGCATCGCGGGCGCTTAAATGTGCTCTCCAACATCATGGAGAAAACCTACAAAGAGATATTTTTTGAGTTTGAAGGTAAAAACTATGATGAGGATTCGCCCTTCGGCGGTGATGTGAAATATCACCTGGGTTATTCAACCGATGTGGAAACGGCTAATGGTAAAAAGGTTCATTTAAGCCTTTGCCCTAATCCATCGCATTTGGAGGCGGTCGACCCGATAGTAGAGGGCCTTACCCGTTCAAAAATTGATTTCAAATACAATGGCGATCATGCCAAAATAGCCCCGATACTCATCCATGGCGATGCTTCAGTTGCAGGCCAGGGTATTGTGTACGAGGTATTGCAGATGGAAAAACTGGATGGCTACAGCACAGGCGGTACCATTCACCTGGTTATAAATAACCAAATAGGTTTTACCACCAATTATAAAGACGCGCGCTCCAGCACTTATTGTACCGACGTTGCCAAGACGGTTCTATCGCCTGTTTTCCACGTAAACGGCGATGATGTGGAGGCTGTTGCCTATGTAATTAACCTGGCCATGGAATACCGCCAGGCTTTCCACAGCGATGTATTTATTGATATTTTATGCTATCGCCGTTACGGCCATAACGAGGCTGATGAACCAAAATTCACCCAACCGGTTTTATATAAGGCCATTGAGGCACATGAAAACCCGCGCAAGGTATACCTTGATAAATTATTAGCCGAAGGCAGCATTGATAACGCGATGGCGACAGCTACCGAAAAGGAGTTTCGCGATCAGTTGCAGGAGCAATTGAATGAATCAAAAGCAGAGGAACGTTTTACAGAAACCATACCGATGTTTGCCGGTGCCTGGGAAGGTTTGCACATAGCTACTGAAAAGGAAACTATCGCGAAAACCGATACCGCCGTTCCGGAAGATGAATTGCTGGCCATAGGCAAATCCCTAACCGAACTGCCGAAGGATAAAGAGTTTTTTAAGAAAATTGAAAAGCTGTTCCAGGATCGTAACGCGATGGTGAATAAAACCCGTGTTTTTGACTGGGCCATGGGCGAATTACTGGCTTATGGTACTTTGCTTAAAGATGGCCACCCGGTTAGGTTAAGCGGCGAGGATGTTAAGCGCGGTACTTTTTCGCACCGCCACGCGGTGTTAACCCTGGCAGATTCGGAAGAAGAATATACCCCGCTGGATACTTTGGGCAGTGAAGCTAAATTCAGCATTTATAATTCCCTGCTATCCGAATATGGTGTTTTAGGATTTGAGTATGGCTATGCCCTGGCTCAGCCTAATGCCTTAACAATATGGGAAGCACAGTTTGGCGACTTTTTTAACGGCGCGCAGATCATTGTTGACCAATACATAGCCAGCGCCGAAACCAAATGGCAGCGTGGTAATGGCTTGGTAATGTTATTACCCCACGGTTACGAAGGCCAGGGCCCGGAACATTCATCGGCACGTATTGAGCGTTTTATGGAGCTTTGTGCCGATAATAACATCCAGGTGGCTAATTGCACTACGCCGGCTAACTTTTTCCACGTAATGCGCCGCCAGATCTATCGCGATTTTCGCAAGCCGCTGATCATATTTACGCCAAAGAGCCTGCTCCGCAGCCCTAAATGCGTATCGCCCATAGAAGAATTTACCGAAGGCAAGTTCCAGGAAGTGATTGATGATAGCTACGCTGATGCTAAAAAGGTTAAACGCGTGTTATTTTGCTCTGGTAAAATATTTTACGACCTGCAGGATAAACAACAAACCGACCAGCGTAAGGATATAGCCATTGTTCGTGTGGAGCAATTATACCCTACCCCGGTGCAGCAAATGGCCAAGATAAAAGCTAAATACGGCAAGGCCACTGAATTTATATGGGTACAGGAAGAACCTGAAAACATGGGTGCCTGGCCATATATGTGCCGCAAGTTTCGCAAGGAAGATGTATTGAAGCTGGATGTGATCTCGCGTTTGGAAGGCAGCAGCACCGCCACCGGCTTTGCCAAGCAGCATGCCGCGCAGCAAATGCACATTATTGCAAAGGCATTTGAATCGCCGGTGGGCCAGGAATTGAAGGAAAAAATCAAAAAGACAACACAAAAAATGGCTACGGCCAGCGCTGATTAGTGCGGTGGGTGGTGAATAGTGAGTAGTGAGTTTATACAATCTCACTAATTCACCACTCACCACTCACTATTCACCAAAAAACCTATAACAATGAGTTTAGAGATCAAAGTTCCGCCGGTTGGCGAATCGATTACCGAAGTTACCCTGGCATCATGGATAAAAAAAGATGGTGATGCCGTACAAATGGATGAGGTAATTGCCGAATTAGAATCGGACAAAGCTACTTTTGAGCTTACTGCCACCGAAGCCGGGACTTTAAAAACAGTAGCCAAAGAGGGTGATGTATTACCCATAGGCGCTGTTGTATGTACTATTGAAGCCGGTGGAGCAGCATCCGCGGCTGCACCTGCAACAACGGCAGAACCTACCAAAGAAGAAGCCAAAGAACAGGAAGTTTTAGCGGTAACAACAGATTCAGCATCAAAACAAGCTACTTACGCATCGGGCACACCATCGCCTGCGGCAGCAAAAATATTAGCTGAAAAAGGCATAGACCCCGCTACTTTAAACGGAAACGGTGTTGACGGGCGCATTACTAAAGCGGATGCTTTAAATGCCGGGAAGTCGGGAAGTCCGGAAGTCGGGAAGTCCGAAAGTACACCTGCGCCAAAGCCTGCTCCTGCTCAGGTAGCGGCACCTGCCGTTCCGGCTGGGCCACGCGGCGAAAAACGCGAAAAGATGTCGTCGTTACGTAAAACCGTTGCCAAGCGTTTGGTAGCTGTTAAAAACGAAACCGCCATGCTTACTACTTTTAACGAAGTGGATATGGCGCCGATAATGGAGCTGCGCAGCAAATACAAAGATAAATTTAAAGAAAAACATGGCGTAGGCTTAGGCTTTATGTCGTTTTTTACCAAAGCGGTAACCGAGGCCTTAAAGGAATGGCCGGCAGTTGGCGCACGTATTGATGGCGATGAAGTGGTATACAGCAACTTTGCCGATATTTCCATAGCGGTATCTGCTCCAAAAGGGCTGGTAGTTCCGGTTATCCGCAATGCCGATACGCTGAGCCTGGCCGAAATTGAAAAAGCCATTGTTGTATTGGCAGGCAAAGCCCGCGAAAGCAAATTAAGCCTGGAAGAAATGACCGGCGGTACTTTCACCATTACCAACGGCGGTGTATTCGGCTCAATGATGTCGACACCGATCATCAACTCACCACAATCGGCCATATTGGGCATGCACAATATTATCGAGCGCCCTGTTGCCGTTAACGGACAAGTAGTTATCCGCCCCATGATGTACCTGGCGCTATCTTATGATCACCGCATTATTGATGGCCGTGAATCGGTTAGTTTTTTGGTGAGGGTGAAACAGTTATTGGAAGACCCCGCGAGATTATTGTTGGGCGTATAGGTCTGAACTAAGATTTACCTGATTTTTCGATTTACAGGATAACAATCGAAATATAAAAGCCAAATTGTAGACCAATTTGGCTTTTTCCGTTTAAAATGTCGGGATAAAATATTTTTTCACCACCGCGGTAACTTTATGTTTAATGTGGGTAGACGCTTTTTTCTCCCATACTATTTTATAGGATTCATTTTCCCGCTGGATGATAGAGAAATAGTCTCTTAAATCACCTGTTAGTTCGCCTGCGCACTTTAATCCTATCGCCGCTATTTCCTTATTGAATTCGTCCATGTTTTTTTGTGCGAATTTATTGATTTTTTTCTTACCCCAATATTTGTCAGGATTAATTACCCTGGATGCTTAATTGTAAACCCATTTCGGGGACTTAGTGTATTGAAAAGTGTTTTTTTGCAGGAAACACCTGTTTTGTAAGTTATTGTTAAACAGCTTATTACACGATGAGCAAGCGTTCGCTTGCGGAAACGCTTGTTTTTGTTAGTTTCTTGTTTATCAGTAGTTTAGGTGTTCGGGCTTGTTCGGGTGTTCACGATCGTGTTCGGGGGTGTTTCGGTACTGTTCGGGTTATGTTTCGGTACCGTTCGGGTTATGTTCGGGTTATGTTCGGGCTGTTGGTTTTTGCGTTATTTTGGATGTACCGTAAAACAGAACAGTTTAGCACCTTAGTGTAAGATAAATTAAAGCCCGTAAGCGAATAAATACTCTAAATCCATCCTCAGAATAGGTGTGATATAAGCCGTAACACAATTTTTACTCCTTCAAAAGTCATTTTCGATCAATAAACAAAACTTAGTAATTCCCCATTTGTGTAATTTGCATAAAAACATTTTACTATGGAATTTACAAGATTTGGGAATACCGGAATAAGCGTTTCAAAGCTTTGCCTGGGCACCATGACCTATGGCGAACCTGATACACGCTGGCCCTGGGCATTGAACGAAGAGCAAAGCAGGCCGTTCATCAAAAAGGCGCTGGAACTGGGTTTTAATTTTTTTGATACGGCCGATGTTTATACCGCCGGTAAAAGTGAAGAGGTTGTCGGTCGTGCCCTGAAGGATTTTGCTAAACGCGATGACATTGTGCTGGCGACCAAGGTATTCAACCCGATGGGACCGGGACCTAATGACAAAGGGCTATCGCGCAAGCACATTATGAGCGCTATTGATGCCAGTTTGAAACGCTTAGGAACAGATTATGTAGACCTGTACCAAATACACCGCTGGGATTATGATACGCCGATAGAGGAAACGATGGAAGCGCTGCACGATGTGGTGAAAGCCGGTAAGGCGAGATATATCGGCGCATCATCCATGTATAGCTGGCAATTTGCCAAAGCGCTTTACACCTCCGATCTGCATGGCTGGACACGCTTTATATCCATGCAGCCGCATTACAATCTCATTTACCGCGAAGAAGAACGTGAAATGCTGCCGCTTTGCGTGGATCAAAAGATAGCGGTTATTCCCTGGTCGCCATTGGCGAGGGGCGTGCTCACCCGTAAAGCCGAAGAACGAAATGATACGGAACGTGCCAAAACCGATGCATTCGGCAAATCGCTGTACAACGCGGAATCAGACGCGGAGATCGTGAGCCGTGTAACAGCAACCGCCGAACAACATGGTGTACCAAACGCGCAGGTAGCTATGGCCTGGATGCTGAGCAAACCGGCCATTACCTCACCTATAATCGGCGCCAGCAAACCGGGGCATTTGGAGGACGCGGTTGCGGCTTTGTCCTTAAAATTAACAGATGAAGAGATCAAAAGCTTAGAAGAGCCTTATCAACCGCACACGGTGCAAGGGTTTAAGTAGAGAGAAGTTCGCCTGATTAACATCGCGATCTGTTGTGACCGCAATGTTAATCAGGCTTATTTATTCCCCTTCAGGGCTTAGTGGGTTACCAAGCGCTTCAAAGCCATCACATAGCCCATGTGAAACCCATCATGAAAGGGCAAAAATTTAATGGCATCATCAATGCTGGTTAATTCTACGCCGTAACGTGTCATTGTTGTTGTGTAATTAACAAATATGCCATTTTCAAGGTCGGCTTCCAACCTATCAAGAGTTGATGATAACAGCTCTTTAATGCTTTCAATTTCTTCGGCATCAACAAATTTTAAGGGTTTGGTGCCAGGCCGGTAGGCTTCAAAAAACTCTTCGGTAACAATAATATCTACGCCTGTACGCTTGTAGCAAATACCCTGCTGGGCAGCAACAACATGGGCCAGGTTCCATATAATATTGTTGTTAAAACCATCGGGGATCTTATTTAATTGTTCGGTATTTAATTCGCTGATCAGGTTAAGCAGGTGTAAACGTGGTTTCCTAAGTGTGTCAATTGCCCGGTTCATAATTTGTATGATTTTATTGGGCTAATGTGCGGAAAATATTTTAATTCAATGGCAAAATTGCGCCCTTTCGGCGTAAGGGCTTTTATTATAACTTTGCAGGTGGTAACCATCAATAAAAATTAATGCCGGAGCACGCTGCAGACAAGCCTTTTCAGTATAATAAACCCATCTGGTATTTTTTATTGGCCTGGACCATTCTTAACGTTATACAAGCCTACACGCTCGAACTTCATGCCGATGAGGCCTATTACTGGCTCTACTCCCGCTACCTGGATTGGGGTTATTTTGACCACCCGCCCATGGTGGCCCTGTTCATCCGCTTCGGCGATAGCATTATGCACAACGAGTTGGGCCTGCGCCTGCTCACCATAGCGGTTAGCTCGGCATCTATATACATACTGTGGCTCATACTGAAAAGATACGGCGCGAGTGCCAAATTATTCATGCTGGTAGTTGCCTGCCTGCTCATGTTCCACATATACGGGTTCACTACCACTCCCGATGCCCCGCTTTTCTTTTTTAGCGTACTATTCTACTATTATTACCGCAAATACATTGAAAGCGATACCTGGCTGCTCGCGGTTATATTAGGATTGATAGTCGCCTGCCTGTTGTACAGTAAATATCATGCCGTGCTGCTCATCGGGTTTACGGTGGTATCAAATATCAAGCTATTAAAACGGCCGTCGTTTTGGCTCATTGTGTTACTTGCGGGCGTTTTGTTTATCCCCCATTTAGTGTGGCAGGCCCACCATGGCTGGCCATCGTTAAATTATCATTTAAGCGAGCGCTCCGCCGATGTTTATCACCCTGAATTTACTTATTTATACCCCTTAGGGCAGCTATTAATGGCAGGGCCGCTAATTGGTTGGTTCCTGTTTTATAAGGCCTTTACGGTACGCGTAAAGGATACATTTATCCGCTGCCTGCTGGTTAATTGCATCGGTACGCTTAGCTTTTTCCTGCTATCATCCTTTCGCGGCGAGGTTCAGCCGCAGTGGACCTATATCGCTTTCGCGCCGTTAATTTTGCTCATCATCATCAACTTTACTCAAAAGCCTGTAATACCCAAATGGTTTTACCCCCTGGCCTATGCCAATATCGGGCTGATACTGCTTGCCAGGATATTATTGGTTTCGGGCATACCACTTGGGCGCCTGCAAAGCCAGTTTGGGTTTAAGGATTGGGCGCACACGGTAAAGCAAAAGGCAGGCAATCATTACGTAATGTTCGACGAAGGTTTTCAAAATCCCTCCAAGTATGATTATTACAACAATACATTAACCGGTTTCGCTTATGATTCGCGGTATTACCGCAGCACACAGTTTGATATATGGCCAATTGAGGATAGTCTGCAGCATAAACGTGTTTATTACGTATTAACCTACAAAGCGCCGGGTATTACTACCGATTCAATAAAAGTAAGCGCCGGTACCTGGTACGGCGGCTGGGTTAATGATGTACGTACCTATCAAAAAGTTGTTATTGATAATGGGGTGTATAAAATGAATGTTCCGGCCGGGCAAAAAAAGGTTTTTGATTTAGTGCTTACAAATCCCTATCCTTACGCTATAAATTTCAGCAATAAGGGCTGGCTGAATCCGGTAGTTATGGAAGCTTGCTTTTTTAACGAAAAAGGCGATATGCAGGCACAAACTGCCGATACTACTTTTAATAAAATTGCGTTAAAGCCGGGGCAGAGCACACATTATAATTTTACAGTAACGGCACCGCTGCAAAAAGGCAAATACGAACTCATATTTTCATTGCGTACAACACCTTTCGCCGGCAGCAAAAACAGCAGGATAATTAAATTCACAGCACAATAATACCCCACACTATATGTTTAAAAAACTCTACTTACTTGTCATTCTTTCTTTGTTAACTACCGCCGCCGCCTTTGCGCAGGATAGCCTCGATGTACATTTTAACGCGCTTGGCTGGCTGGATAACCGCGAATATAAAGCCTTTACGCCACGTTCGCGCACCTACTCGGGCACACGTACCGAGTTCGACCTGGGTTTACATGTGGATTCATCCAACGCCTTTATTGTGGGCACCAATGCCATACATGAGTTTGGCGCGCAGCCCTATTTCCTAAACGCGGTACCCGTGGCTTACTATCATTACCAAAGCTCAAAATGGTTGTTTAACGCGGGCGAGTTTCCGCGCGAAGGTTTGATAGACGATTACCCCATTGCCATGTTGAACGATACGCTGATGTATTACCGCCCCAACGTAGAGGGCCTGCTGGCCCAGTACCGCACTGAACACTTTTGGCAAAACGGTTGGATAGACTGGGTTAGCCGCCAAACTGATACCCAGCGCGAGGAATTTCTATTTGGATCGGAAGGTAAGTTCACCCCCGGCGATAATGGCCTGTTTTATATCCGCGATTACTTTTTGGAGGAGCATGATGCCGGTGCCGCCATATTATTGCCTAACGACCATATATTCGATAACGCGGCCCTTGAAGTACGGCTGGGATTGAATTTTAGTGGGAAAACATTTTTAGATTCCTTGTCATTTGAAGCGGGAAACCTGTCATCCGCATTAAGGGAGCGCGGTGTTGACGGCTGGCAGCCCCGTAACGGCGTTGTATTCAGCGCTTATGCCAGTTACCATCGCTTTGCTGTGTTTGAGCAGTTTTATAAGGGACAGGGCAGCATCATTTACTATGGCGACTCCTATTACGAAAAACCAACCTATAACCGGATAGACCTAAGTTGGACACCGTTTTTATCGGGCCATGTTAAGGGGCAGTTTATAGCCAGTTTTCACTTTTCGCCGGGACAATTTAATGATAACCAGGAGGTTTTCAGAGTAACGTATGATTTGGGGAGGAAAACGATAGCGCGGTTTAAGGATGGAAATTAAATAAATATGCCGGAGTTGATATGCTATAGCTTTACTTGTGCAAGTTTATCGCATTTTCAACCCGCTAAAGATCGATTTGTATCATTAATTCCTACCCTGGGAAGGGATTAATGATACACTAAGGCTATAAATTGTTCTGTTTTTTGGCACATAAACAAAACAGCGATAAATTCAGAGCCCGAACACCACCCGAACACCACCCGAACATAACCCGAACGGTACCGAAACACCCCCGAACACGATCGTGAACACCCGAACAAGCCCGAACACTTAAACCACTGACAAACAACAAGTTAATAAAAACAAGTGTTTCCGCAAGCGAACGGTTGCACATCTTGCAATAAGCTGTTTATCAATAGCTTACAAAACAGGTGTTTCCTGCAAAAAAACACTTTTCGATACACTAAGTCCCTAAAAGCAACGTCATTGCGAGGAACGAAGCAATCTCTACACAGGCAGGTCAAACAAGCAAGGTTAATACTTTTTTTTCCTCGCCCGATATGGCTTATAGATTGCTTCGTTCCTCCAATTACGATTCAAAAAAATGAGCACCCCGTCAGTCTATAAGCTTCGGCTGAAATCAGGCAAAACGATGGTGGCCATGAGCTTGGCAGTGCATTTGATGTTTTGCATGAGGGTTGGGTAAGAGCAGGCGAAGCCAGGGCAAATATTACAGCCCAGAAGAAACTGAGGCAATAATCACCTGTAATCTTAGCCTACGGTTGGTTTTCTAACTTATTAACTTTTAGCTTATGGTCGGTGTTATTACCGCACCATCCGTAAGCATATTCAAGTGGCGCGGTGATAACACCGACCACAGGCTAAAATTCAAGTGGTGCGGTGATAACACCGACCACAGGCTGAAATGGGTTTTTAACAATATTAACTTTACCGCTCTTTATAAAAAACCTGATATCTTCTTTCGCAGTATCAGTTATTATAAGTTCCATATATCAGCGGGTTCAATTTTGG
>Ga0302300_1002224_pt1 | contig 10250 bp, 9 predicted proteins | sample III_Palsa_E1_1_FD_198756 | JGI IMG/M metagenome (GOLD analysis project Ga0302300, IMG submission 198756) | Peat permafrost microbial communities from Stordalen Mire near Abisko, Sweden - III_Palsa_E1_1 | ecosystem: Environmental > Terrestrial > Soil > Palsa > Peat permafrost | place: Sweden... | reverse complement strand
CGACGCATCAAAATGTACCCGCATGAATTTTCCGGCGGCATGTTGCAACGGGTGATGATCGCCATGGCCTTGCTGTGCGAGCCCGATGTGTTGATCGCCGATGAGCCGACCACCGCGCTGGACGTGACGGTGCAGGCGCAGATCATCGAGTTGCTGCGCGATTTGCAGCGCGATCTCGGCACCGCCATTATCCTGATCACCCATGACATGGGGGTGGTGGCGAGCTTATGCGATGACGTGATGGTGATGTATGGCGGCCGCACCATGGAGTACGGTAGCGCACATCAGATCTTCACCGAGCCGACCCACCCCTACACCATCGGCTTGCTCGACGCCTTGCCTCATCTCGATCAAGACGGCGACAGCGACGATCAGCCGCTGCGCGCGATTCCCGGCAATCCGCCCTCGGGCGGCGCGGCGGTGCTGGGCTGCGCTTTTGCGCCGCGCTGCGCCATGGCGCAAGAGCGCTGCGCGAGCGTCCGGCCTGATCTGGCTGGCTTCGGCGATGAGGGCGTGAGCCAGCGTCTGCGCGCCTGCCATATTCCGCTGGTTGAATTGCGACCCGATCTGCGGGTTGGAGGTGCCGTATGAACCCGCTCGATACCGAGGCCGCCATGAAGCCTGCGTCAGACTCAATCCTTAACCCCGCAGCCCCAGCCCGCCAAGAAGCACCACTGCTCACCGTGGACAATCTCAAGGTGCATTTCCCGGTGGCCAACAGCCGTCTGCCGTTTGCCGGCAAACGTATGTTGCATGCGGTCGATGGGGTATCGTTCGAAGTCCGCCCCGGCGAGACGCTGGGCATCGTCGGCGAATCCGGTTGCGGCAAATCGACCTTGTCGCGCGCGCTGATCGGCCTCAATCCGCCGACCAGCGGCCGTATTCTGTGGCGCGGCAAAGATGTTGCCGCCAACGGCAGTAAACGCGACCCGTCGCTGTGCAAAAGCATGCAGATGATTTTCCAGAATCCGATTGCGTCGCTGGATCCGCGCATGACGATCGAGCGCGTGGTGGCCGAACCCCTGACCACGCATTTTCCGGGTATGGGTGCGGCTCAAGTGCGCGAACGGGTATTGCGCATCATCGAGCGCATGGGTCTGTCGCAAGCGCATCTGCAACGCTACCCGCATGAATTTTCGGGCGGCCAGTGCCAGCGTATCGGCATCGCCCGTGCCTTGATCTCGGAACCGGAACTGGTGATTTGCGATGAGCCGGTGTCGGCGCTGGATGTTTCGATCCAGGCGCAAATCGTCAATTTGCTCAAGGACCTGCAGCGCGAGACCGGGTTGGCTTTGATTTTCGTGGCGCATGATCTGGCGGTGGTCAAATACATCAGCCATCGGGTTCTGGTGATGTATCTGGGCCGCGTGATGGAATTGGCCGACAAGCGGGTGCTGTACGCCAGCCCGCATCATCCGTATACGCGCGCCTTGCTGGCCGCCGTGCCGCGTCCCGACCCGCTGCGCCAGCGCCAGGTGCGCGCCACGCTCGGCGGCGATTTGCCGTCGCCGCTGGCGTTGCCTTCGGGCTGCGTGTTCCGTACCCGCTGCAGCTACGCCGACGCCGCTTGCGCGCAGCAGCGGCCGGCGCTGGACCTGATGGACGACGGCGCTGAGGTGGCCTGTATTCATCCCCAGTTCGATCATGCAGGCGAAAAAATAGCGGCTCATCGTCTCTGAGCCGCTGCCTTTGCCACACCGCATTGTCATCCTGAATCTGCATACCTCGCCAAACGAGGTATGCAGAACAGCGTGAACAGGCCCTAAGCCGGTTTGCCCCAGCTATCTTTCAAGGTGGTGATGCGGTTGAACACCGGTTTGCCGGGTTGCGAGTCGACCCGATCGGCCACAAAATAGCCGTGCCGCTCGAATTGCACGCGGTCTTCCGGCATCACGTTCACCACACCCGGTTCGCAATAGGCCTGAACCACGCGTTTGGCGTTGGGATTGAGCACTTCGAGGAAATCGCGACCGCCTGCATCGGGCTGCGCATCGGTAAACAGACGGTCGTAAATCCGCACTTCGGCGGCGTAGGCGTGCGCCGCGCTGACCCAGTGAATATTGCCCTTCACCTTATAGTTGTTCGAGCCGTCGGTGCCGGACTTGCTATCGGGGAAGTAGCTGCAATGGACCGCTGTAATCACCCCGTTCTCATCCTTGTCGGCGCCCGTACATTCGACCACAAAGCCGTGACGCAGCCGTACCCGGTTGCCGGGGAAGAGGCGGAAATAACCCTTGGGTGGCGCTTCGTTGAAGTCCTCGCGCTCGATCCAGAGTTCGCGCGAGAAGGGAAACTGGCGCTCGCCCATCTCGGGGTGATGCGGGTGTACCGGCGAGGTGCACGCTTCGATCTGGCCTTCGGGGAAATTGTCGATAATCAATTTCAGCGGGTCGAGTACCGCGGTCGCGCGCGGCGCGATCGGGTCGAGATCGTCGCGCAGCGCTTGTTCCAGCGTGCTCATGTCGATCCAGGTATCGGACTTGGTCAGGCCGATCCGTTCGCAGAACAACTGGATACTGGCGGGGGTATAACCCCGGCGGCGCAAGCCAACTACGGTGGGCATGCGCGGATCGTCCCAACCGTCGACATGACGGTCGGTGACCAATTGCAGCAGCTTGCGTTTGCTGGTGATCACATAGGTCAGGTTAAGCCGGGCAAATTCGATTTGCTGCGGCAGCGGACGGGCCATCACGCCGGCTTCGGCCAATTCGTTGAGCACCCAGTCGTACAGCGGGCGGTGGTCTTCGAATTCGAGCGTGCACAGGGAATGGGTGATGTTCTCCAGCGCATCCGAAATACAGTGGGTGTAGTCGTACATCGGGTAAATGCACCATGCATCCCCGGTACGATGATGATGCACCCGGCGGATCCGGTAAATCACCGGGTCGCGCAAATTCATATTGGGCGAGCCGAGGTCGATCTTGGCGCGCAGCACATGGGTGCCGTCGGCGAATTCGCCGGCCCGCATGCGGCGGAACAAGTCCAGGCTTTCGGCCGGGGTACGTTGACGGAAGGGCGAGGGGCGGCCGGCTTCGGTCAGGGTGCCGCGATTGATGCGCATTTCTTCAGCGCTTTGGCTGTCGACATAAGCGCGGCCGCGTTCGATCAGCAACTCGGCAAAAGCGTACAGCTTGTCGAAATAGTCGCTGGCGTAATAGAGATGTTCGGTGGCGCCGTGCTGCCATGAAAAGCCCAGCCATTTGACCGCATCGATAATGCTGTCGGCGTATTCGGTGCTTTCTTTTTCTGGATTGGTGTCGTCGAAGCGCAGGTGGCAAACGCCGTTGTAGGCGCGAGCCAGGCCGAAATTCACATAGATCGATTTGGCATGGCCGACATGCAGGTAACCATTGGGTTCCGGTGGGAAACGGGTCTCCACGCGCCCCGCCCATTTGCCGCTGCGGATGTCTTCGTCGATGATGTTGCGAATGAAATTCGATGCCGGCGCAGTATCTGGCGCTGCGTTTTTTCGTTCGAGGTTGGGTTCGTTCTTCATGTGGGGAGCCTTGGAATATCAGGCCATTTTACCGTACCTCGTCTCTTTTGCCGCACTTTGCTGAGCTAAGTGTGTTTTGCCCGCATAAGCAAATGCCCCGCAAGCGGGGCATTTGAGGCGATTGGCGCGGGCCGATCAGCGGCGGTGGTCGTTACCGTGACCATGATCGTCACGACCGCGATGATAGTCGCGGTGACCCCAGCCGGGGCCGCCGCCATAATAACCACCACCGCCATACACCACCGGCGGCGGTGCATAGTAGGGCTGAGGCGGCGGGGCGTAGACTACCGGCGGGCCGGCCACAAAACCCGGTACGCCGATACCGATACCGATACTGACACGGGCGCTGGCTAACGGGCTTACGCCCACAGCCGCTAATCCAAGCAATGAAATGATTAAAAGGCGTTTCATAAAATATCCTTGTCTGGGTTCCTGCTCGACGGCATTCCGGCTGGCTATCCAGGCGTCAGGGCGCCGTCGAGTGCGCTGCCGGCCAAAACGAGTTGCTGAATTGAGGCTCGGAATAGAGCGCGCCGAGGAGCAACACTCAACGCGGGTATGCCGAGCTTCAATGCACAGCACTCATTACGGCTGCGAGCTGGCGTTCGGTACCGCGGCCTTGGAGGTAGCTGCCTTGGTGCCGCTGTGTTTCATGGCCTGCTTGGCCGGGTGCTGATGCGGGTGGAAGGTTTCATCCGCAACCTTCTTCTGCTCGTCCGACATGCTGTTGTACAGCGGAGCGAACACGGCCGACATCTTCTTCACGCCATCGGCATGGGCTTGTGCCAGTTCGGCATAATTATTCAGGTCGTCGACCGCCGACATCATGTCTTGCTGCGCCTGGCGGCGCGCAATCAACTCATCCATTTGCGTCGCTTCGTCGCGCATCGCCTGGGCCACATCGCCCCATTTGGCTTCTTGATCCGGGGTGATCTTCAAATCGGCGTGCAATTGGTTGATGCGTACTTCGGTACGGTCCGTGGCTGACTTGCCGGCTTTCAGCGAATGCGCCGGTGCGGCGTTGCCCGCGGCGGGTGCGGCAGCAGGCGCGGTTTGAGCGTAAGCGCCCGTAACCAACAAGGCGGAAGCGACGGTAACGATAAGTTTTTTCATGAATGTTCCCTCTCAAATGGCGCAAAGAATGTTGGTGGCATGATGTCGAAACCGATCGGGCTTGCCACAGAAACGTATCGATTCACGACCTAAGCATTGATTTTGAGACGAAGACGGGTAGATGGTTCCGGAGCAATTGAACGATAGGCCCCCAATTGTTACAAAAACGATACGTTTGACGGCTGCCGCCAAGCGGCACGAATCCCCGCTACGCCACGCGATACGAGAATCCGCAGCGGTTTGGGCGCCTCTCGGAACGGGGCCGCGCGGGTCCGAGTTAATACAGTCTGTTACACAATGCCGGCGTCCCGCAGGGCGGCAAAGGCAGTGGCGTCGACTCCCAGCAGCTCATGCAACACGGCTTCGGTATGTTCGCCGAGCAAGGGCGGGTGGCTGGCGACAGCGGGCGGCGTCAGACTCATTTTGATCGGATTGCCCACTAGTTTGATGGTGCCGGCCAAGGGATGTTCGACCGGCACTTGCATCGCGCGGGAGCGCACCTGAGGGTCGTCGAATACCTCGCTCAGGTTATTGATCGGCCCGCAGGGCACCCCGGCCGCTTCCAGCGCGCCGATCCAGTCGGCCTTGCTGCGTTGCGCCACCATGGCGGCGAGCAGGGGCGCCAGGTGTTCGCGATGGCGCACCCGGTCCGGGTTTTGCGCGAAACGCGGATCGTCCGCCAGCTCCGGTTGTCCGCCGACTTCGACAAATTTGCGAAACTGCCCGTCGTTGCCGACTGCGACGATAATCCAGCTATCCGAGGTCTTGAAGGTTTGATACGGGACGATGTTGGGGTGGGCATTGCCCCACCGTGCCGGGGGGCTGCCGCTCACCAGAAAATTCGTATTCATGTTAGCCAGCATCGCGACCTGCACGTCGAGCAGCGCCATGTCGATATATTGGCCGGCGCCGGTGCGGTCGCGATGAGCCAGCGCCGCCAGCACGGCGACCGTCGCATACATGCCGGTCATCAGATCGGCAATCGCGACCCCGGCTTTTTGCGGACCGCCGCCCGGCAACGTATCGGGTTCACCGGTAATACTCATAAAACCGCCTATGCCCTGCACGATAAAATCGTAGCCCGCGCGCGGCGCGTAGGGGCCGGTTTGGCCGAAGCCGGTAATCGAACAATAGACCAGGTCCGGTTTGATCTCGCACAGCGCGGCGTAGTCCAGGCCGTATTTCTTCAGTTGCCCGACCTTGTAGTTTTCCAGCACCACATCGCTTTGCGCCACCAGTTCGCGCACCAGCCGCTGGCCTTCGGCAGTGGCGATGTCGAGCGTGATCGAACGCTTGTTGCGATTGGCGGCGAGGTAATACGCCGCCTCGCCGGTCAATTCTCCGTCCGCCGTTTTGAGGTAGGGAGGTCCCCAGTGACGGGTATCGTCGCCGACACCGGGGCGTTCGACCTTGATCACGTCGGCGCCGAAATCGGCGAGGGTTTGTCCGCACCAGGGGCCGGCCAGGACGCGGGTCAGGTCGAGTACACGAATATGGCTAAGCGCGCCCATGGTGCGGGGTCTCCAATCCAGGTTGGGAACGGCGGCAACGGGTTGCGCGACGTTCATGAGAGATTCATGTGGCATTCATGCCGGCTCATGTAGCGGCTCATGCACGGTTCAAGGCGACGCTGAAAGCTGCGGCCGGGGGTATCCATGCGCTAATCCAAGCGGCAATCATAAGCGATTCAGGGCCGGCGCCGTGCCCGACGAGGTGTGTCGATGCGGCACGCTGGGCCGGGTCTGCTCTGTCGTATGGCTGAGTTGCGGCGGTTTCCCGTATAATCAAATGCTTATAAAAATCACTTACTGTAGCGCCCGGTCGCTCCAAAGCCCGCCATGAAAGCAGCTGAAATCCGCGAGAAATTCCTTAAATTCTACGAATCCAAGGGGCATACCATTGTCCGGTCATCGAGCCTGATCCCGGCGAACGATCCGACCTTGATGTTTACCAACTCGGGCATGGTCCAGTTCAAGGACGTGTTCCTGGGTAACGACCCGCGCCCGTACACCCGGGCCACCACCGCGCAGCGCAGCGTGCGCGCGGGCGGCAAGCATAACGACCTGGAAAATGTCGGTTACACCGCACGCCACCATACTTTCTTCGAGATGTTGGGTAATTTCTCGTTCGGCGACTATTTCAAGCGCGATGCGATTCATTACGCCTGGGAATTGTTGACCACGGTCTACCAATTGCCCAAGGACAAGCTCTGGATCACCGTCTATCACGAAGACGACGAAGCGCACGATATCTGGGCCCGCGAAATCGGCGTGCCGGTGGAACGCATCATCCGTATTGGCGATAACAAGGGCGCGCGTTACGCCTCCGACAATTTCTGGCAAATGGCGGACACCGGGCCGTGCGGTCCATGCTCCGAAATTTTCTACGACCACGGTCCCGAGATCTGGGGCGGGCCGCCGGGTTCGGCGGAAGAAGACGGCGATCGTTATATCGAGATCTGGAATCTGGTGTTTATGCAGTTCAACCGCGATGAGCAGGGCAATATGCCGCGCCTGCCCAAGCAGTGCGTCGATACCGGCATGGGTATCGAACGTCTGGCCGCGGTGCTGCAACATGTGCACAGCAATTACGAAATCGATTTGTTCCAGTCGCTGATCAAGGCGGCGGCACGCGAAACCGGCACCGCCGACCTTGGCAATAATTCGCTGAAAGTGATTGCCGACCATATCCGCGCTTGCTGTGTTGCGCCGTATCATCCGCCGCGCCATCCGTCATGGCTACAAGCTGGGCCGCAGACAACCGTTTTTCAACCGTATCGTCACCGATCTGGTGGCTGAAATGGGTGCCGCTTACCCGGAACTCACCGAAGCCCAGGCCCGTGTCACCGAGGTGCTGCGCCAGGAAGAAGAACGTTTCTTCGAGACCATCGATATCGGCATGGAAATTCTCGAAACCGCGCTGGCCGAAGTGCAGAAAAAAGGCACCCGGACGCTGGATGGCGAAGTCGCCTTCAAGCTGCACGACACCTTCGGTTTTCCGCTGGATCTGACGGCCGACGTTTGCCGCGAACGGGAAATGACCGTCGACGAAACCGCGTTTGACGCCGCGATGGCGCGCCAGCGTGACCAGGCGCGAGCCGCGGGCAAGTTCAAGATGAGTGCGGCGCTCGGTTATAGCGGTGCCAAAACCACTTTTCACGGTTACGAAAAACTCGCGATCGACGATGCCCGGGTGATCGCGCTCTACGTCGAAGGCAGTGCGGTCGAGTCGATCAGCGCGGGCCAGGCCGCCATCGTGGTGCTCGATCACACCCCGTTCTATGCCGAATCGGGCGGCCAGGCCGGCGACCAAGGCGTGCTGTTGGCCGGTAGCGCGCGCTTTGAAGTGAGCGATACGCTGAAGGTACAAGCCGATGTGTTCGGCCATCACGGTACGCTGGTGCAGGGCGTGTTGCAGGTGGGCGACGTGCTGGCGGCCGAGGTCGATACGGTGCGGCGTGCGCGCACGATCCGCAATCACTCGGCTACCCATTTGATGCATAAGGCTTTGCGTGAAGTGCTGGGCGCTCATGTGCAGCAAAAAGGTTCGTTGGTCGACGCCGACAAAACCCGCTTCGACTTTGCCCACAATGCCCCCATGACTGACGACGAGATTCGCCGGGTCGAAGTCATCGTCAATGCCGAGATCTTGCGCAATGCGCAGGTCCAGGCCCAGTTGATGGCCTATGACGATGCGGTCAAAGGCGGCGCCATGGCTTTGTTCGGCGAGAAATACGGCGACGAAGTGCGGGTGCTCGATATCGGCTTTTCGCGTGAACTGTGCGGTGGGGTGCATGTGCAGCGCACCGGCGATATCGGCTTGTTCAAAATTGTGGTCGAAGGCGGCGTCGCGGCGGGGATCCGCCGGGTCGAAGCGATCACCGGCGATAACGCGCTGCGTTTTGTGCAACAGCTCGATACCCTGGTCAATACCGCGGCGGCAGCCTTGAAAGCTCAACCTGCTGAATTGACCTTGCGCATCGGACAGGTGCAGGAACAAGTCCGCACGCTGGAAAAAGAGCTGTCGCAATTGAAGTCGAAACTGGCCTCGAGCCAGGGCGACGACTTGCTCAGCCAGGCGGTTGAAGTGGGCGGCGTGCAGGTGCTGGCGGCCGTGCTCGACAATGCCGACGCCAAAACCCTGCGTGAAACGGTCGACAAACTTAAAGACAAGCTTAAGCATGCCGCTATCGTACTGGCGGCTGTGACGGACGGCAAAGTCAGCTTGATTGCCGGGGTCACCGCCGACGCCAGTCTGAAGGTCAAGGCGGGCGAACTGGTGAACTTTGTGGCGCAGCAGGTGGGCGGTAAAGGCGGCGGTCGCGCCGATATGGCCCAGGCGGGCGGTACCGAACCGGCTAACCTGCCGGCCGCGCTGGCAGGGGTGCAGGCTTGGGTGGCTGGCCGCCTGTAAATAGGTACAGTAGCGAAACAGGACGCCAGGCAGGCGGCGCTGGTCGAGAATCCTGCGCATAGCAGTGCGAAAACGCCGCGGCCCCCGGTTCGCGGCGTTTTTTTTCATCTGTGATGAGCTTTGGAAGCGGGCCGGATGAGTCGAGCCCGATGAGTCGAGTAAGCAGTCGAATAAGCAGTCGAATAAGCGCAATGAGTCGAGCCGAATGAACCCTTATCAATTTTGCCCGCAGTGCGGCGCGTCGCTGGTCGAGCGCCAGTTGGAAGAGCGTGCGCGGCATGTTTGCCTGACCGAGGCTTGCGGTTTTGTGCATTGGAATAATCCGGTGCCGGTGGTGGCCGCGGTGGTTGAATACGAGGGCAAGATTTTGCTGGCACGTAATGCGGCGTGGACCGAACCCACCATGTTCGCCTTGATCACCGGTTTTCTGGAGAAAGACGAGACGCCGGAGCAGGGTATCGCCCGTGAAGTCATGGAAGAAACCGCCTTGCATGCCGAGTCGATCGAATTGCTCGGAGTGTACGAATTTATGCGCAAAAATGAATTGATTATCGCGTACCACGTCAAGGCCAGCGGCACGGTCAGGCTGTCGGCGGAACTGGTGGAATATAAACTGATCGAACCGCATCGCCTGCTGCCCTGGCGTGCCGGTACCGGCCTGGCGTTGGCGGAGTGGATGCGGCGGCGGAATCTGCCGGTCGAGTTCGTCGAGCGTCCCGGACAACTGCGTTGGCGCGTTGGCGACGTGAGTAACGAGAGCGATACCACCTCAACCGGAATTTAAAGCAGATGGATATTCATAAAGAAGTCGATGCGCGCGGTTTGTTGTGCCCGCTGCCCATTTTGCGAGCCAAAAAGGCGCTGGCCGATATGGAGAGCGGCCAAATTCTGAAAATATTGGCGACCGACCCAAGCGCCCAGCGCGACTTTGCCGCTTTTGCGAAACAGACCGGCAACGAACTGGTCGAAACCTCGTCCCACGAAAAAGTCTTCACCTTTCTGATGCGCCGGCGCTAGTCGGGCCGCGCCTGCCCAGGCGGCGACGCCATCTCCTGGGCCACTTGGCGCGCGGCCTTGATCACCGTTTCTTTGGCATGATCGCGGCGTTTGCCGCTACGCCAGGCCATCATCACCTCCCATTGCCAATAGGGCAGATCGCTCAGCGCAACTTCCCGCAAGCGGCCTTCCTGTAGCTCCGCATGCACCACGATACGCGGCATGAAGCTGA
>Ga0302300_1002218_pt1 | contig 10270 bp, 9 predicted proteins | sample III_Palsa_E1_1_FD_198756 | JGI IMG/M metagenome (GOLD analysis project Ga0302300, IMG submission 198756) | Peat permafrost microbial communities from Stordalen Mire near Abisko, Sweden - III_Palsa_E1_1 | ecosystem: Environmental > Terrestrial > Soil > Palsa > Peat permafrost | place: Sweden... | reverse complement strand
CATGATGGGGTAAATAAGATTGATCCGATTGCAAGATCCACAGCGTGACCGGCTGGGCAATCAGGGTTTTAAGTTCGATGCTGTCGGAGGTGGATAGCGCATCAACGGTGAACAACCCATCGCGGCCGATACGTGAATGACCGACAACACGTTGCGGCAGTAAAACGTTGTTACCTAACGGTGTATCCAGTTTGACCAGGCGGCTGCTTTGCACCAACCCATTGCTTAATGCCAAGATGTTATCCAGCGCAGACATACGCCCCTTTTAATAATGATTGCCCCCTGCGTGTCGATATAAACCTTGCAAATTCATTGCGGGCTCAAATCAAAATCGCCAATCATTTTAATGTAAAAGGATTGCCTTTACTGAGATAAGCTACCATCTCGAATTAATAATTTTTATATGGCTTATCTCGAATTATTTATCATCATTTCTTCCACAAATCACCGCTTAAAAACCCGCCCCACCACCTCCAAATAATGCTCAAGCGGCAATGTCGCACAATCCGCCTGCTTGGCCAGATCATCCCAGCGCCGCAAGCGTAACGCGTCAGCGGCATAGGGCAAAGCTTGAAACTGGGCGGCTTGCGCCGCATCGAATACCCCGCCTTGCAGCGCCAGGCTGCGCACCGAGTCGGCGGACAAGTGCGCGAAATAATCGGCGTCGATGGCGCATAGGCAACGTTTGGCGTCGACATGCAGACGGATCGGCTCCAATACCGCATCAGTAAAGTTGCCGCGTAAAAACGGCAAGGCATAAAACTGATGCAAATCGTCGATGCCCTGCTCGGTCGGTGTATCGAGGGCCTGTACGCGCGGGTGCAATAGATGTCCGAGGTCGTGCAGCAAGGCAGCGGCAATCAGGCTATCCGACGCGCCGTCTTGTTCCGCGCGTTGCGCCGTTTGCAGGGCGTGTTCGAGCTGGCTGACGGGTTCACCGCTATAGGCAAGTGCGCCATATTGCTCGAACAAGGTGCGAATATCTTCGATGCTCAGCGACATGGCAATACCCTCGGTTTCAATTCTTCGGCTTGGCCCGACGTGCCGGCATCCGCGTGGCAATCAAGCACAAGGCCAGCAGCGAAATAGCCAACAGTACCAGCGACAAGGCCGAAGCCGGCAGGTAATAACCGCGCTCGACTTCGCCCACGACCACAATCGGCACGGTGGCAAAACCCGGCGGGTAGACGGTCAAGGTGGCACCCAATTCACCCAACGATAAAGCAAAGCCAAGCGCGACGCTGGCGCGCAGCGCGGGCACCATTTGCGGCAGCACCACCCGCAGCAATACGCGAGCGGGGGCGGCACCGAGGCTGGCGGCGGCCTCGCGCAGGATCTGCAATTCGGGGCGCAGCGCCGCGGCGCAACAACGGTAACAAAACGGCAAGACCAAGGCCAATTGCACCAGCATCACGATGGCCGCCGAGCCCGACAAGTCGAGCGGCTTCTTGTGATACGCAATCAATACTGCCAGACCCAACACCACGCTGGGCAAGCCGTTGGGCATCATGGCCAGCGCGTCGACCACGGCGCCCACGCCATGCCGGTCGCGTCCTTCCAGGCTGAGGGCGATCCATAAACCCAAGGCCGTGCCCAGCAGCGCCACGCTAAAGCCGACTTCCAGGCTGGTGCCCACCGCATCCCAGTCGTCCGAGCCCAGCCGTTCAAACCAGCGCATGCTGTAGCCGGTGGGCAAGATGGTGCCCGACCAATGTTCCGCGACGCTGGACAACGCGACCACCGCGACCGGCAAGACGAATAAGAAAACACATAATAAGGCGGTCAGGGTGCCGATGCTATAACCACCAAGACGCGACACCCAGCGGCGCGGCGCGGCAATCCGGCGCGGGCGTTCGGCGGATACCGCCGCCGGGATCAGGTCAGCTTGCATAACGGTTCCCGCGACGGCTCATGCGCCGATACATGGCATACAACGTAAGCGACATCAGCAGCATCACTACCGCACCGGCCGCCGCTGTCGGCAAATCGAGGTCGACCGTAGCCGCTGCGTAAATCGCCACCGGCAAGGTCACCAGATGAGCGCTGCCCAGCACCAGCAAGATACCGAATTCATTCAGCGTAAGCAGGAAACACAGGATGGTTCCGGCGGCGATGCCGGGCCAGGCCAGCGGCAACACCACGCGCCAGGCCACTCTGCCCAGCCCCGCGCCAAGACTGCGCGCCGCTTCCAGCAAACGCATATCCAGCAGCGCAAATGAGGCCATGGTGGGCCGCACCACAAACGGAGTATAGAAAATCACTTCTGCGAGAATCACACCGCCGCTACCGAAGAGGAAATTAAGCGGCGGCTGCTCCAGATGAAAAATCCGTTGCAGCAACAATCCGATGGAGCCTTGCGAACCGTACAAAAAAATCAGGGTGAAGGCCACCAGGAAGGACGGAAAGGCGACAAACAATTCCAGAAAGCGCGTTAACAAGCGCGCCCCGGGAAACGGCTTGAAGAACAGTAAAGCGGCAATCAAGACCCCCAGGACCGACGCCAAACCGGCGCTGGCAAAAAGAATCGCCAAGGTGGTGCCGACCACGCCGCGGGTTTCCGGATTGGTGAAAAATACCGTATAGGCATGCATGCTCAAACCATCCGCCCCACTCACACTGAGCCAGATCAAGCGCAGCAAGGGGTAGATAATCAGCGGCCCGAGCACGGCCACGATCGCGGCCAGATTCAGGTTGGCCAGCCAGGCACTGCGCCGCCGTAACTTTTGTGCGGCACGCGCGGGGTGCGCGATCGCCGGATCGGCCGCATTGGCAAACGCAGCCAAGGCCTTATGCGCGGGTAATGACGACATCGTTTTCTTCGTAGCTTAAGGAAATCCGCGCACCTTTTTCCGGGAAGGCGCCGCCGCTACGCGGCTGGGCGACCTGGACCAGTTGTTCCGGCAAGGCGTCCAACGCCACCTGCACAGTGACGGTGGCGCCGTACCATTCGACCGAGGCGATCACGCCGTGCAACAGGCCCTCGCCCAAAGGCACAATGCGCAAACGCTCGGGGCGCAAACAGGCGAGCTGTTCGTAATCGCCGGCATAGGCCTGGCGCGGAAAAATCAAACGATACGGCAGTAAATTGGCCGGCCCAAGATAACGCGCGACAAAAGCATCGTTCGGTTGATCGTATAACTCTTGCGGCGTACCGAGTTGAGCGATACGGCCGTCGCGCATCAGCAGCGTACGGTCGGACAATACCAGCGCATCGTCTTGATCGTGAGTGACGCAGACGATGGTCAGATTGGGCAACCGCTCGTGCAAAGCCTTCAGTTCGGAGCGCACCGAAGCGCGCAAATTGGCGTCCAGCGCGGACAGCGGTTCGTCCAGCAGGAGTACGTCGGGTTCGATCACCAGCGCCCGCGCCAACGCCACGCGTTGTTGCATGCCGCCCGATAAAGCGGACGGCAACTGATGGCCGGCATCGCCCAATTGCACCAGCTTTAACGCGGAGGCCACCCGCTGTGCGATATCGCGACTCGAAACCCGGCGGGCGCGCAAGCCGAAGGCCACGTTCTCGAATACCGTCAAATGAGGAAACAGGGCATAACTCTGAAATAACAGGCCCAGGTTACGCTGGTGCGGCGGTATGTAGGTGAGATCGCACCCGGCGACGGTCAAGCGCCCCTGAGCCGCCTCGACGAAGCCGGCGATAAAGCGCAACAATGTCGTTTTGCCGCAGCCGCTGCGACCCAATACCGTAAGCAATTCGCCACGGCGTATCGACAGGCTCAGATCATTCAACACGGTACGTTCGCCAAAACGCACGGTCAGGTTTTCTATTCCCACACCCTCGGTTTCATGCGATAACGCGCTCGCGTCGATAGGGTCGGGAATGCGAGGCAGGTCAGCTTTGGCGGTCCGGCCATCGTTATGTGCCGCTTCAAAATTCAACGCCTCAGCCGCCGGCGTCGATGGGGTGTCTTGATCCTGGCCGGGGATGGAATGGGTCGCGCGGTCGGCGCTGAGGTGAGCTGATTTCACGATGCATTCCTGTTCGACTCGGCCGGCGGGATGACACATCGTGCCGGCCGATTGCCGCGATTTACCGGGTCCGGGCGCAACTCAACGGCGCTGCGGCAAGGATCCCGGCGGCCTGGCGGTACCAGCTTATTAAGTCAGCTTATTAAGCCGACTTACTGAGCGGGCTTGACCACGTCAACTTGCTTGCCCGAATCGGCGATGACTTCATTTTTCCAGCGCTGGGTCCAACCGGCTTTCTTCGCCATCACTTCGGTCCAGTCGACCGGCACCACTTTCACGCCAGCCACGGCGGCTTTCAGCGCATTGCCGTTCTTGCCGCTCAACGCTACATCGGTGCGGCCCGGCAGACCGAATACATCGGGCACCTTGGCCTGCACTTCTTTCGACATCAGAAAGTCGATCAGCTTCTTGCCTTCCGCCTGGTTGGGACTGTTCTTGATCAGGCCGATGGCATAAGGCAATTGGAAGGTGGCGGGAGCGTCGCCGGCCTTGGCCGAGAGGAATACCGGCTTGAGCGTCAGGCCGCCGTTTTCCGCATCGTCGAGGTCCATTTGCACGTCGCCGTTGGCCACCGAAATTTCGTTGCGCGACAACAGCACGTCCAGGTAACCGGTGCCTTTGGTATGGAACTTGACGCCTTTTTCCAGATTCTTCAAGTATGCGAAAGCCGCATCCTCACCCATCAGCGAGGTGGTCAAAATCACCACCGCCATGCCGTCGCCGGCGGTGGCCGGATTCGAGTAAGCGACCTTGCCGGCATATTGCGTATCCAGCAAATCGGCAAAGGTCTTGGGCTGCGTCTTGACCACGTCCGGATTGATGGCGAAGGAAAAATAGTTATTCACAAAGGTAGCCCAGCTGCCGTCGGCGGCTTTGGCGATGGCCGGCACATTCTTGTATTCGATGCTGGCGTAGTTTTGCAGCACACCGCTAAGCGCAGCTTGCTGGATAAACGGCGGCAAAGTCACGATCACGTCCGCCTTGGGCGAATCTTTTTCAATGGTGGCGCGATTCACCACTTCGCCGCTGCCGGCCGTCACGATACTGACTTTGACACCTTCTTTCTTTTCGAATTCGGGCAGCACGTCCTTATACAGATTTTCCAGGCCGTCGGCGGTGTACAACACCACCGAATCGGCCGCTTGTGCGGCGCCGGAGAAACATTGCAGGACGGCCGCGGCCACAACGGTGCCGGCAACACGCCGCAGTCCGGCGCGACTCAAGATTTGGGTCAGGTGCGTCATGGTTATCTCCAGAAACGGGGGGCGAGATGCAAGAGGAAATTGAGGGGTCCCGGGAAAATCCGACGGCGAGCAAGACTCGCGCATCCACTAGAATTTGGATCTTCAGGAGCACGCCAGCTTCCCAGAGTTTCATGACACGCCTGTGACACGCAAAATAACGCCAATTGATGCATCGGCGCCGGTTCACGCCAGACGAAGAAAAAGCCGGGTTAAGCGACGGGTGCCGGTATCAGTTCCGGACCCTGGGTTTCGAGTGCGAGGCGCATCTTGCCCGCGGGGATCGGCCGGTAAAACAGGAAAGCAGGAAAGCAGGAAAGCAGGAAGGGCACTTTATTGCTTTTGCGCTTCGACCTGCAATTCAATCCGGGTAAGCGTGCGAAACCCAGCCGCCTTACCGAAATCGATGCCGAAATCGGCGCGATCGATTTGTGCCGTCGCGTCGGCGCCGCAGACTTCGCGCAACAATACCGGATGCATGATGCACTTGAATGAATCGAGGTGCAGATTAACCGGGCGCGTCACCCCATGCATCGTCAGCGTGCCGATAACCTCTTCGGGCACCGCCCCGACAAAGCGGATTTGTGTGCCGCGGTAGATGATTGCCGGATATTTCGGCACATCGAAAAATTCATCGCTTTGCAATTCCGCATCGAGCGGCGCATTGCCGGTTTGCACCGAGGCCGGGTCGATAACGGCATAGACGGTACCCGTGTGGGCTTTCCGATCCAGCGTCACATGACCCGACGATCTAGCGAATTTACCGCGCCAGGTCGACAGCCCGCCCATGTGGTCCGCGGCAAAACTGGCATAGGTATGCCGTGGATCGAATTGATAGACATCGGCCGCCGACACCGCGGGCGCAGCCACCAGCAAGAGGACGCCAGGCACGGTAAGGAAGGGCAACAGTTTCATCAAACAGCTCCTGCTTGAGATGGCCGTCGGCCAAGCCAGGCTGTCAGCAGTTCAAGACCGCGGCAAACTGACCAGGTGCAAGGTCAGCACCACTTTGTCGGCCAGCAGCGAAGATTGCGGCCCAACCCCGAACTGCTCGCGACGGATCGGCAACATGCCGTCGAAGACCTGCGCCTGGCCGGCTTGCGTATAACTGACCGGCACCACCACGTTGAGCGTTTTACCGCGCAGCGTCAACTTGCCCGCCACACTATATTTGTCGTCGCCGGCCGTGACAATCGCGGACGAGACAAAACGCGCGACGGGGAATTGCTCGACATCGAGCCAGTCGGCACCGCGCAACTCGCGGCTTAATTTGGCATCGCGCAGGGACAAACTATCAACTTCAACCTCAAGATTGGCATGACCGGCCGCGGGTCTTTCCGGATCGAAGACCAATTCGCCGCTGAAACTCTTGAAAAATCCGCTGACCGGGACCTTCATTTTGTTGAAGGTGATGTGGATCGAGCTTTGTTTCAAGTCCAGACCGGACCAGGCAGTTGCCGAAACGGCTTGAGAAGCCGGCGGGGAAGATGACTGAGAAGATGACTGAGAAGCAGATGCCGGCGGCATCGCGGCATGGGCGCTCGCGGCGGCCATGCCATTCGCCGCCGATGGCGATTTTGCGGCGGAAGCCGTGACGGGGGCGGACGCGGACGCGGTCCCCGCCTGCCCCCACAGCGCCGTACTCGCCAACATCAATGCGGCCACGCGGAGCTGAAACGAGGCACGGCCCAGGAAATTCGATAATACAGCCATAGACAAACCTTAAAAGAAGCACGCAAGGCCGCGTGCAACAGCAACCGGCTGATCGCGGCGTTTTATCCAGCCCCGGTAAAACGCCGTAATCTTCGAGCCCAGTCATCCTACCCGAAGCGCGAGCGCTGTCCAATACAATGCGTTGCAACTCCTTTCCTGTCCTATCAGGGACACGCGCCACGCCATTTTGGTACCATGCAGCCTTGGCGCCCGCGGTTTTTGAGGCGCAACACCGATACGCTTGGCGCGCCGTCCGGCGAACCTTCTTGAGTCGCGCTTGCCCAATGGAGGTTTGCTGTTGTCTGCGCGGCGTCGATTTGCTGTTGTCGATGCGCGTTTTGCACCCCGCGTCAGCCGTCCGAGGGCAACTTACGACGATTGGCGACGGCTTAGCCGACTTCCCTTCCCTGACCAAGCGCCGATGAACCACGATGAAATGATCGCCTGCCACGAATGCGACGTCCTGCATCGGAAGGTAGAGCTGGCGCGGATGACAACCGCCCGCTGCTCGCGCTGCAACGCGGTGTTGTATCGACGCTTGTCCGGGCGGATCGACCGCGTACTGGCAATGGCGTTGACGGCGCTGATTACCTTGGTGATTGCCAATGCATTTCCCATCGTCGAGCTCAAATCCAACGGTTTTACCTCCCAAGCCACGCTGATCAGCGCCGTCGCCCAGCTCTGGAGCGAAGACAATATAACCGTCGCCGTGCTGGTGTTGTGTTCAACCTTGCTGTTTCCCGCCGCCGAATTGCTGGCGCTGCTGTGGTTGCTGATCCCGATTCATGCGGGGCGGCGCCCGGCGGGCTTTGCGCTGATTTTGCGCACGGTGATCGGCTTGCGTCCTTGGGGCATGATAGAAGTCTTTATGTTGGGGGTATTGGTGACACTGGTGAAACTATCCGGCGTCGCGCGGGTGATTCCCGATGTTGCGCTGTTCGCCTTCGGCGTCCTGACCATCCTGTTTGCCGCGGTGATGGCATTCGACCTGCGTAGCTTGTGGGACCTCGCCGATCGGCTGCCCGCGCCCTGCCAGCCGTCTCGGCCCCGCCTGCGCGATAAGTCCGACAGCGCCGCTCCGGCTCGCCCGCCACTGACACGTCACCGGAGTCCGCCGCCGTGAAATACCAGACCGCGCTGCGTTCGGGGCTGCTGGCCTGCCATATTTGCGGCCGCCTCAGCCCCCGCCCCACCGGCTCCGGCAGTCACTCGGCGCAGCGCATCCCCGCGCCGCGCTGCCCGCGCTGCAACGCCGCGCTGCATGCGCGCCTCCCGGATAGCGTAACGCGCACCTGGGCCCTGCTGATTGCCGCCGCACTGCTGTATATTCCGGCCAATCTGCTGCCGATTTTGCATACCGCCTCAATTCTCGGCTCGCAAGACGACACCATCATGAGCGGTATTGTCTATTTCTGGACCACCGGCGAATGGCCCCTGGCATGCATCGTTTTTATCGCCAGCATTTTGGTGCCGATGCTCAAGCTGGTGACACTGAGCCTGCTCGCCTGGACCACCCAGCGCGGTTCACGCTGGCGGCCGCAGCAGCGCACCGGCTTATATCGCACGATCGAAAAAATCGGCCGCTGGTCCATGCTAGACGTGTTCGTCATTACACTCACGGTCGCACTGGTGCATTTTCAGTCGATCGCCATGATTACCGCAGGGCCTGGTGCGCTGGCCTTCGCCTGTGTGGTGGTCTTGACCATGCTGGCCTCAATGAGTTTTGACCCGCGCCTGATCTGGGACACCATAGAAAACACAGGACCTCACCATGAATGATAAAGATCCGCAGGCGCCCGCAGAGCCGGGCCTGCCGCCTGGCTCCGGCGACCACCCGGCCGAATATGAGCCGGTGATCCAGCCGACTCAGCGCTGGTTGCCATCGCTGGTCTGGGTGATTCCTATCATCGCCGCGCTGGTCGGCTTGTCGCTGGTGGTCCAGGCCGTGCTGCAACGTGGGCCGACCATCACCATCACGTTCAAGACCGCGGAAGGTATCGAGCCCGGCAAAACCAAGCTCAAATACAAGGACGTCAACGTCGGCGACGTGAAATCGGTTTCGCTGAGCCACGATTTGTCGCATATCCTGGTCAAGGTCGAACTGACCAAGGAAGCCGAGTCCTTCGCGGTCCAGGACACGCGTTTCTGGGTGGTGCGGCCGCGCATTGCCCTGAGCGGCGTGTCGGGACTGAACACTTTGCTGTCGGGCACCTACCTCGGGGTTGATGCGGGTAAGTCAACCGACTCGAAATCCGATTTTGTCGGACTCGAAAGTCCACCGGCTGTAACCGGCGACCAGCAGGGCCATCAATACATACTGCATTCGGAAAACCTGGGCTCGCTGGATATCGGCTCGCCGGTTTTTTACCGGCGGATCCAGGTAGGTCAAGTGGTCTCGGTCAATCTGGACCATGACGGCAATGGCGTGACCGTGGGTGTATTCGTCAATGCGCCCTACGACCGTTTTGTCGGCGTCAATACCCGCTTCTGGAATGCCAGCGGGGTTGATCTGCGGATCGACTCCGCCGGGGTCAAACTCAATACCCAATCGCTCGCCGCGGTGTTGATCGGCGGCATTTCCTTCCAATCGCCGCAAGGCCAGCCGCCCGGACCGCCCGCGCCGGACAACTATGGCTTTGGCCTGGCCGCCGACCAAAGCGACGCAATGCGGATTCCGGACGGAAAAGCGATCCCGGTGGTGTTTAATTTCAACCAATCCTTGCGCGGCTTGACCGTCGGCGCGGCGCTCGATTTCCGCGGCATAGAAATCGGCGAAGTGCAGAATATCGGCCTCGATTACGACAAAACCACGCATTCGTTCAAGATGCCGATTACGGTGCTGATGTATCCGAACCGCCTCGGCCCGACCTTTGCCGCGCACGTGCAAAACGGCTCGCGCAGTGAAGATCAAATCCTGGTCTCGACGCTGGTCAAGAATGGTTTGCGAGCGCAGTTGCGCACCGGCAACCTGCTGACCGGCCAGTTATATATCGCGCTCGATTATTTCCCCAAAGCCGGGCCGGTCACCATCGACCTGACCAAAGAGCCGCTGGAACTGCCTACGGTGCCCAACACGCTGGATCAATTGCAGAACCAGGTGGCCGACATTGCGAAGAAACTCGACGCGGTGCCGTTCGACCAGATCGGCAACAATCTGAACACCGCGTTGAAGAGCGCCGACAGCTTGTTCAAGCAACTCGATACGCAGGTCGCACCCGAAGCGAAAGCCACCTTGACCGAGGCGAAAAAAACCTTCGGCGCGGCACAACAGACCCTGGGCCAGGATTCGCCGCTGCAAACCAATGTTCAGCAAGCGTTGCAGCAACTGA
>Ga0302300_1002212_pt1 | contig 10295 bp, 10 predicted proteins | sample III_Palsa_E1_1_FD_198756 | JGI IMG/M metagenome (GOLD analysis project Ga0302300, IMG submission 198756) | Peat permafrost microbial communities from Stordalen Mire near Abisko, Sweden - III_Palsa_E1_1 | ecosystem: Environmental > Terrestrial > Soil > Palsa > Peat permafrost | place: Sweden... | reverse complement strand
GACTAATGAACACGTCAAGGCCAGGAACCTGTATATGTTCATGGGTCATTCCCCCATACTATTTGACGATACCGTGTATAAACGGATCTTCACCAATGCCATTTTCTGGGCAGCCGAAAAACCAAAGCCGTTGTTCAAGGTATTGGCCCTCTACACCACCACCGTAGAATCCGACCACGTAGACTTTGCCCGGGACGCCATCCCCTTTTATAAGCGGCTTGCCGCAGAAAAGAACTTTGAATTTGACACCACCACCAATTGGGCCAACCTGAACGAAGACAACCTGAAAAATTACCAGGTCGTTCTGTGGCTGAATGATTTCCCCCAGAACGAGGCGCAAAGGACAGCCTTCCAACACTACATGGAAACCGGAGGCGCCTGGCTCGGCTTTCACGTAGCTGGCTACAACGATTCATACACCAAATGGCCCTGGTTCGTTAACTTTTTCGGGGGATCCGTCTTCTACAACAATAGTTGGCCGCCCCTTCCCGCCAAGCTGATTGTAGACGATACCTCCCATCCCGTAACCCTGCAGATACCAGCTCACTATACCGGTCCGCTGAACGAATGGTACGGATGGAAGCCCAGCCCGCGCCTCAACAAAGACGTCAAAGTACTGGTCACCCTTGATCCGTCCAACTACCCCTTGGGCAAGAAAGACCAGATCCCCGGTGGTGACATCCCCGTCGTCTGGACCAACACCCGTTACCACATGTTATATATGAACATGGGTCATGGGGATGGAATATTCGCGGACCCTGTGCAGAATAAGATGTTTGAGAATGCGATTCTGTGGCTGGGAGGGGTCCGGTGAATATCCGTACATTGTTGCTTCAAACATGGAATAGATGCTTCTTAGATCTTTAGTATTAACAGGAACAATCCAAGGCCTCTTTTTAATACTACTTTTAAAGACCAAAAAGAAAAGCTCCCATTCCGACAAGCTTTTAATGCTTTGGCTGGGAATAATGGCGGTTCAATTATTATTCTACTATGATAATTTATCCAGTCACCCGTTAGCGCCGGACTATCTTCAACTGTTGGGATTTTCCCTGCCATTGATCAGTTCTCCGGCGCTGTATTTATACATCTACTCCCTGTCTTCGGACAGTACCTTTCAATGGAGGCGGGTCGGAATTCATTTGCTTCCCTACATGCTGTTCAATGGCATCGTTTTCTGTTTTTCAGCCCATATCACCATAAGCAATGGGTTTCCCCATTTTAGGGAAGGTATGCCCGCTGCCATAGCATATTTTTTAACCATTCTACTGGCGATCATCCCCGGATACTACACCGTTTTGAGTTTGGTTGTACTCTTAAAATATCAGAAACGACTCCCCGATAACTATTCTTATACCGAGGAAATAAACCTGAATTGGCTTAAGTGGGTCGTCATATCGCTGTTACTGTTGTTCGTTACCTTATTCCTGATCATAAAATATGGAGTTAAAGAGGGATTGCTTACCTATCAGAATTTATTTGCCGTAGTAGGGAGCATCCTTTCCTGCTATATCTTCTTTATCGGGTATTTCGGTTTGCGTCAAACCAATGTCTTTACCGATATGCCCGTGGCGACCCATCTTACAAGTGAATTGACGGCGAAGGCAAACTATAAGAATTCAGGGCTGGATGATGGAATGGCAGATCGGCTATTTCAAAAGCTAAAACGTCACATGGAGGAACATAAGCCGTTTTTGGACGAGGATTTAAGCCTGGCTACCCTTGCCCGCCAAATAGACACCACCCCTAATCAGCTTTCCCAGGTTATCAATCAAAAGTCGTCCTCCAATTTTTTCACCTTTATTAATGGGTATCGGGTGGAGGCCGTCAAGGAGAAATTAAGTGACCCTGCTTATGGGCACTATTCCATTCTGGCCATTGGGTTTGAGTGCGGCTTTCGATCCAAGTCTTCGTTCAATAAGATTTTTAAGGATATAGCAGGGAAAACGCCCTCACAATATCAAAAACCGTAAAAATCAGTGCTGTTGCAGGTCTATCCCTACCTTCCGGGACGTTGGAGTTCCTTTTTCACCGTTCATTTGCATCATCTAATTAAAAAAGACGGCAATGGACAGTTTCTCCCTATTACACAAATCGAATATCTTAATTCATATTACAGCCGGGTCTGCCGCCTTGATAGTTGGCTTAGTAGCCCTGGTCGCCAATAAAGGAAAGAGGCTGCACAAGAAGAGTGGGAAAGTATTTCTGGTCTTCCTGGCCATTGTGATCTTGACCGGATTGCTGGGCGTTTTCGTCTTCAAGCGAAATACTTTTCTTCTGGTAATCACCATATTAAGCGGTTATCTGGGGTATTCAGGTTGTCGGACCCTGCAAACCAGATCCAACCGGCCAAAGCTGCTTGACGTCACTATGGCCATCCTTTCCCTGGCGGCGGTGTCCTATTTCCTCTACTATTTTAAATCCATCGGCATGATTTGGTCCCCGGTGATCATCTACAGCACCGTGGGGTATTTAATATTCATCATCACCTACGACCTTTGCAGATACCTCATTCCTGCTTCCATTTATGCGAATTTGTGGATGTACGAGCATATTTTAAAAATGATCAGCGCCTTCACCGCGTTGCTGTCGGCCTTTTCAGGCACCGTTTTTCCACAATACCAACCCTACAGTCAGTTTCTGCCCTCCGTTTTTGGTAATGTAGTGATCATTGGGTGTATGATAAGTCGTTACCGGAAAACCAGGTAGTCCAATGCTGGGCTTCGCACTATTTTACCTTCCTGAAAAAATTTCTCCCAAAAATTTGCGTAGTTAAATAACTACACTTATATTCGTAGCCTAATAGCTACGCAATGAATTTAAGACGAGATGTATTTCAGGCCATAGCAGACCCGACAAGGAGGGCTATACTCCTGTTAGTAGCCACACAATCCATGACAGCAGGTGCCATAGCCTCCAACTTTAACACGGCAAGACCGACCGTTTCAAAACACTTGCAGATACTCACCGAGTGTGAATTATTGGAACAAGACCAAAACGGCAGGGAGATTTACTATCATATCAATGCAAAAAAAATGAAAGAAGTAGCCGACTTTATTGAACCATTCCGCCAAATGTGGGATGACAGGTTTAATAAATTGGAAGCCGTCATGGAGAAATACAAAACAAAATAAGCGAAATGAATCCTAAGGTCGATTTTTACTTTAGTAAAGCCCAAAAGTGGCAGGAAGCGGTGGAGCAATTGAGAATCATCGTTCTTGACTGCGGCCTGACCGAAGAATTGAAGTGGGGAGTCCCCTGTTACACGTTTCAAAACAGTAACATCGTTTTAATACACGTATTTAAAGAATACTGTGCGCTGTTGTTTTTCAAAGGCGCCTTGTTAAGTGATACCCACGGTATTCTGGTCCAACAAACGAAGAATGTGCAGGCGGCGCGCCAGATCCGATTCACCAATGTCCGGGAAATAGTTAAGCTGAAACCCGTTCTGAAAGCCCATATTTATGAAGCCATTGAAGTAGAAAAGGCGGGTTTGAAAGTGAAATTGAAAGAAACCGCAGAATTCCCATTCCCTGAAGAATTTCAAAAGAAACTAGATGGCTCTCCTGCCTTGAAAGCCGCTTTTGAAGCATTGACCCCAGGACGGCAAAGAGGATACAGCCTTTATTTCTCTGCACCCAAGCAATCCAAAACACGGGAGTCAAGGGTGGAGAAATCTATCAAACAAATTCTCAATGGAAAGGGATTGAATGATGAGTAAATTCGGGGTCGCCCACTGATGGGCGGTGGCCCTATTTTTTCCCGATCTCCTCTATAGCGTTTTGCAACGCCTTATTCGACCTGAAATATTTATTCTTAACGCCTTCGGCTTTATCAGTGTTCTTAGCTAGGCCCACATGGCCTTTTCCCCGATTTCCTTTTCAGCGGCCGTCAAGATAATGGGCGTATAAAAGAGGTGTAAATATCCGCTATTTTAAAGATCTAAAATACCGGATCCCCTTATAATATGGTACTGACAAAGATTGTAGTAATAAGTAGTATACCTAACTTGTGTTATTTTTTTGTGGATATCTCTTTGCAATAATTTAAATGATTATTTCTATTTTGGTATATAAATATGTTCTTTGTGAAGTATTCATAACGCCCTGTTTTTGGGAGTAAAATATATATTATGGCAAAGGCGATAAATCAATCAAGGCCCATCGTGGCAGATGAAATTGTGATGAGTAAAATCTATTTTATCCGTGGGCATAAGGTGATGCTTGATGAAGATCTGGCAGTATTGTACGATGTAGAGACTAAGCAATTGAAGCGCCAGGTACGACGAAATAATAGCCGATTCCCGGAGGACTTTATGTTTGAGCTAACCAAGAAAGAGTTTGAGGACTTGAGGAGCCAAAATGACACCTCAAGTTGGGGTGGTACCCGGTATATGCCGATGGCCTTTACAGAGCAGGGTGTAGCAATGCTGTCAAGTGTTTTGAGCAGTGAACGAGCGATTAAAGTCAATATCCAGATCATCCGGATCTTTACAAGGATGCGAGAGATTTGGCTGACCAATCAGGAAATACTTTTAAAGTTGGAGCAACTGGATCGGAAAGTGACTGGGCATGACGCCGATATTCAGGTCATTTTTAAATATCTGAAGAAGTTACTAAATCCCCCTCAACCACCCCGCAGGATGATCGGTTTTAAGGCTGGGGAGGATGAATTGCGATAGATCCGGTGGTATCACAAAATGTGATACCACGCAAAAATTACCTTGGCGGCGCATTTCCGTTAGCTTTTGCGGAAACGCATGGCTTGGAGGCGACTCAGATCAGCCGTATCCCCTGCCCCCTGAAGTCATCGAGCCTGGGATCATCCGCAGGCAGGTCTGTGATCAATCCTTTGATCTCTTTTAATTCACAAACCTTATAATACTCTGTAGCATTTAATTTTGCATAGGTTTTAGCAGCGTTTTTCAGCATTTGCTGTTTTACTTCACCGTCGGATTGAAAAACGGCGGAAACGCCAAGGTCTTTTTGGAGCGCACAAGTTCCCATCAGGTATAGGTCTGCGATGTATTTAGCGGCTTCGCTACTGGTCTGTCCTCCTGTGTTAGCCGCCGTCTCCCGATCATATACTCCCCCCAGCACGATCAGCTCGATATGCTTGAATGTTGAAATGATCGGCACCAGGGCCATATTGTTGGTTACCAGCCTGAACTTTGAATTGGCGGGCAGATGTGACGCCACTGCGCAGATGGTCGAGCCACCGTCCATAAAGACCGTCTGCCCCTCCTTGATCAGCGGTAGCGCCTTTAAGGCAATAACATTCTTTTCTTCTGACTGATACCGGGTCCGATCCTGGAAGCTAAGCGGATTCTTGGAAAGGGATATGGCGCCGCCCCGTACTTTCAGGAGCAAGCCATTATGATGAAGCGATTCAATATCTCTTCTGATCGTGTCTTCAGAGACGTTCAGTTCACCCGCAAGGGATTCGTAATTGGCTTTACCCTTCTTTTTAATGAGGGTGAGGATATGACTGAATCGTTCTTCTTTTAACATCTCGTTTGTTGTGAATTAGACAATAACATTTCAGCCCAGGGCTAGAGAAGACCCAATACATGAAGCGCGTGTCTCAAATCTGTTTCCTCCGTCACATGGATCGTTAAAAAGCCCATGCTTCTTGCGGTAGCGATATTGTTCGGGTTATCATCAATGAAAAGCGTGCTTTTCGGATCTAAATGATAACGTTCTACAATCACCCTGAAAATCTTTTCATCCGGCTTGATCAACTTCTCTTCGCCAGAAACAACAACGCCATCCAACAATTTATAAAAAGAAAACCTTTTCATCGCTATCGGGAAGGTTTCCGCCGACCAGTTCGTTAATCCATATAGCTTATACGTATGCTTCTGCTTCAATTCTTGCAAAAGTGCAACATTTTCGGGAATCTCTCCCTTCAACATCTTGTCCCATTGCTCATAAAACAGCTGGATCTTTGCATGGTATTCCGGGAATTGGCGTTGAAGAAGTTCGGTGGCCTCTGTCATCGACCGGCCTTTGTCCTGCTGAAGATTCCATTCTTCCCATCCGATATGGGCGAGGAAGGCTTCCATGGCGGCATCATCCCCAAATTCCCCGCGATACAGGTACCGGGGATTCCAGTCTACCAGGACGCCGCCGAAATCGAATATTATTGTCGTTATTTCCATATGTAGTGTTTATGCGGAGATTTCTAAAATATTTCCTTCCGGGTCCAGGACAACGCTTTCATAATAACCATCCCCTGTCGTCCTGGGCTCGCCAAAAATGGTGTAGTTGTCCTTTCTTAGCCTTTCTGTCAGCGCATTGACCTTGTCTTTTCCGCCAAGGGAAATGGTAAAGTGGGCAATCCCCATATGAAACCCTCTTTCTCCATCGATAGCGGTAATGTCTGGACGGGTCATCAACTCCAGTCGTGTTTTGCCTTCCCCGAAGAGGATAAAATAGGCGGTGAACTGCTTGGCGGCATTTACATATTTCTCTCCCGAGATCGTATCGAAGTATTTCAGATAAAAATCTCTCATACCTTCCAGATCGCGGACCCAAAGTCCGAGGTGTTCGATTTGCATGGGTGTTGCTGTTTTATGTTTTGATTATTCGACGACTATCTTACCCTGCATGGTTCCCCAATGACCGGGGAAACTGCAGATATAATCATATATGCCTGGCTGGCTGATCGTAAAATCCACTTCATCCGAGTCCCCGCCGCCGACTAGTTTTGTATGTGCGATCACTAATGATTCCACTGAGGATGGAACATACTGTTCGTTCTTTGCGTTATGTACCGCATCTGCAAAGTCGGCGATATCCGTTCCTTTCTGTAGAATGACGACATTGTGCGCCATAGCCGTATTCGAAGGAGCGCCGGTGTTTTTGAATATGAGCCTGATCTTTTTTCCTGTTTTAATTTTAAACATCTCTTTGTCGAAGCGCATGTTTTCGTTCGCCTGTAATTCAATGGTATCTGTGAATTCGAGCTTTTCGGCGCCGGGGATGGTCCTTTCGACGTTTTCGCTGTCTGCCGGTTGTTGGGCTTCGGACAGTTCTTTTATCTTGATATTCCTGAATGCTACGCCGTTTGTCCAGTCCTGGAGAGCAAGGTGTCCGCTGACGGCGACGCCGAATTCAGGATATTTGCTCAGGGAACTGAGCGCCACCAGTTTTTTCCATTCAGCACTTTGCAGGTTGACCTGGACAGTTTGTGCGTCGTTCAACCAGAATGTCACCTGTCCGTTTTGCTGAAGGATACGAGACTGGTTCCATTCGCCGGACTTCGGTATGGAATGGCTGTTGTTCGGAACCACGCCGAAAATGGCGGCCGCCCTATGTGTCGGGTTCTTTAGATAGTCTGGCTCTACGTTTTTATCATCCAGCAACTGGTATTCCGGACCGGTAGAGAAAGTAGTCGCGAGTTCCGGCCGTTCCTGGACATTTATGAATAAGCCGCTGTTGCCGGCCCTCGATATCTTCCATTCGAATCGCAGATCAAAGTCCTGATACACTTTGTCCGTCACCAGGTCCCCGTGTTTTACATCTTTTGCATGAGGATTGCATATAAGGCGCCCGCTGTCGACCGACCAGGCGGAGGGGATAATACCGTTATTAAACAGATGCCAGCCGTTCATTGTCTTTCCATCGAAGAGGAGGGCCCAGCCGTCCTTCTTTTCCTGATCGGAAAGCATATTTTGCTGTTCCGTGGTCGAGCAGCCGTACACCGAGAAAAGGATGACTGTGAATAGCCCGGCAATCCTTAGGTTATGTTTCATCTTTGCCGATTTGTATATTTAGATGCGGTATGCAATATTATACAAATTTGCAGAATGTTGCAAATAATTCTCCCTGAGCAGGGCATTTGGCTGACCTGTGTCCCGTACAAATCCAAAAGACGTTAGTAAATGATCTTTCCCACTTTGAGGGAGAGCTGTTGATTGATGATAGATCAGTCGGTTTACCATTGCCGGCGGCATCATTTGTCCTTACGACATTTTCCGCTAATAAATCCAGGTGTTTTCACCTGTTTCTTTTTTGCTCATAATTTTCGTTAATATTTATCCGGCACTTGGAAATCTGATTTATTTAGTTTTACATTTATGGCGGATTGCTAACTGCGTCTAATACCCGAAATTTTTCTTTTACATTTTAGAATTGACATTTGATTTTGTGCTGTAAAGGCGCATAGGAATTTTATTGACCTTTCTGAAATCACAAAATTGGACTGTTTATGCGGTTGGCTACTGCTTTGTTTACTCTGATGGGTTTACTCATTTTATACCTTCCATTGAATGCCCGAACAGTAGGGGATTCAACCCTGCAACACGTTCAGCAGTTGCCGGCTCAATACCTGAATCAGGTCGGCTCCAAGGCGCAATCAGTCGATGATGCGCTCACAAAGAAAACGACGCAATATCTAAACAAGCTATCGAGGATAGAGGCTAAATTGTTTAAGAAATTGGCCGCCTCGGATACGGCGGCGGCAAATAAGATCCCCCCTCCCAATTACCAACAGTTGGCCTCACAGATGCAGGCCTCGGGTACAAATGCAGCCAGGACCGCCACTACTTATGTGTCCTCTCTTGATACACTTTCAACTACTCTTAAATTCTTACAAAGCCAGCCGGGTGCGCTTGGTTCTCTGACCAATGCCAGCGGGCAACTCTCTCAGGCCGGTGCCCAGGTGCAACTGTTACAGGCTCACCTGGATGAAACCACGCTCATACAGCAATATGTCAGTCAGCGGAAGCAACAGCTAAGCCAGTTGCTAAGTCAATATACGCACCTTCCTCCGGGGGTTACTCAGGCATTTACTAATTTTAAGGCTACCGGGTACTACTACCGCCAGCAGTTGGAGCAATACAAGGCAGACTTGAATGATCCGCAGAAAGTGGAACGGGCTGCCATCACTATATTATCTAAAACCCCGGCTTATTCTCAGTCCCTAGCCAAAAACTCCTTGCTTGCCAGTCTCTTCCAATTACCATCCGGTTACGGGAGCGGCAGTTCGATCCAGGGACTCCAAACCCGGGATCAGATCCAGCAACAATTGCAACAGCAGGTAGGTGGAGGCGGGGGTCAGGCAGTACAACAACAGCTCCAGGGAGCACAAAGCCAAATTACGGGCATGCAGAACAGTTTGTCCAAATATGGTCCGGGAGGTCAGGACCTGGATATGCCGGATTTTAAGCCAAATCAACAAAAAACGAAATCTTTTTTACGTCGTCTACAGTACGGGTTTAACGTCCAGTTTGCCAAAAGCACCTACGATTTTCCTGTCACGGCGGCTCTTGGGCTTTCAGTCGCATATAAGGTCAATGATAAGTCCAGCATTGGGGTGGGGGCTTCCTACAATATAGGCCTGGGGTCCGGCTGGAATGATATGCAATTTTCCAATCAAGGGGTGGGGCTTCGCAGTTTCATGGATTGGAAGATCAAAAAGACGTATTACGTGACGGGCGGCTACGAGCTGAATTATATGACCCAATTCAGTGAAATATCCCAGTTGCAGGATCGCTCACAATGGCAGCCGAGCTTGCTTTTCGGCGTGGAAAAAAAATATAAGATTTCCAGCAAGTTGCAGGGGAATCTGCAAATCCTCTATGATTTTCTGTATAAACAGGAAATCCCCCAGGGTCAAATGATAAAGTTCCGCGTAGGGTATAACTTTTAATACTAAAAAACGAGTTTTATAATGATTTTCATCCGTCAAATGAAATGGCTTACAATTTTGTTGATTAGTTTTTTTACCCTTGGAAAGGCCTTGGGTCAATCGACTACAATTCCAACGTATTTTGATTTAAAGAGTATCCTGCCAACTTCACCAGATGCGGCCATATTGGGCCGATTTGGAGAGATCCCGATAGGTTACTATACCGGGACGGCTGATATTTCAATTCCGATTTATACAATCGAGGATAAGGAAGCGCATTTTTCTCTTCCGATATCAATAAGATACCATGGTTCAGGAATAAAAGTTGAAGATCAGGCAAGTGTTGTGGGTTTAGGATGGGCTCTCGAGGCGGAAGGGGCGATCATTCAGATAGTTAATGGAAGGGAAGATACTCTGGATAATATGATTAGTATCAGCCCTCCAGGGTATACCATGTTGCAAAGTGGTCAGGTATTGGGATCCTATTCTATACGACCTTCCATAGGCGAGAATATGTGGTCTTGCCTTGAAAGCGGCTACTCAGGAGATTCTTTGGTAACCATGAATCTTGCACTGCAAGGAGATGGGCAGCCTGATCTCTATCAATACAATTTTGCTGGATACTCTGGTAAGTTTTATGTAAATCCACTTACACACCAAGT
>Ga0302300_1002210_pt1 | contig 10297 bp, 8 predicted proteins | sample III_Palsa_E1_1_FD_198756 | JGI IMG/M metagenome (GOLD analysis project Ga0302300, IMG submission 198756) | Peat permafrost microbial communities from Stordalen Mire near Abisko, Sweden - III_Palsa_E1_1 | ecosystem: Environmental > Terrestrial > Soil > Palsa > Peat permafrost | place: Sweden... | reverse complement strand
CGCGATCTGTTAAAAGTTATTCATTATAAACTTAAACAACTATTTGAGTTCGAGAGTCAGTGGGTAGCGGTCATAAATGACGATCAGCTCACCATGACATCCTTTTTACAGGAACCGCAATCAAGTGCTAAGGAACATCCAAAATATCAGCAGATGCTCAAGGCGCGGTACCCCACAAACGACAATTTCTTCAATAAAACGCTGCTCACACGCGATGCCCATGTGTTTGATGTCAGACAAATTTCTTCACGGCAGCAACTACCGGAATATATGCAGATATTGTATGAAAGCGGTGTAAATAAAATTGCCATGATAGGCCTGCATGTTGGTGACCGCATTATCGGCGTTTGGGCCATTTGCCTGGTAAAAGACCAATACCTTGACGCCAGGCAATTGAATTTGATAAAGGGTATATCCAGCCAGCTTTCGATAGCAGTGGATAATATTATTGCTTATGAGGAGATAAAAAACAAAGAAGCTGAGCGGGAACAATTACTTAAACTCAGTTACGATATAAGTAATGTACGTACAAAAGCCGACCTGGTAAAAGTCATCAACAACGACGTTCGTAAACTGTTTGTTTTTGAAAACATCAGCATACTGCTTTTAAATGACGATCCGCGTTTAAACGATTGGATACTGGCATCTCCTGTACCTACTACCATGCTGCCGCCAACACAGGACGAGTTATCGGACCCAAAACAAACCGAACGCGTACGAATGGGTTTTGACATGATGCTGAAATCCGATGGTATATTGATATTAGATCTTGATAGTTTCGTAAAAGATGGAAATTGCGCGCCTTACCTGAAATATGAGCATCAGCATGGAATAAAAGAAAAAATAACACTTGCCCTGCACGATGATCAGCGAATTCTCGGGATGCTGTGTGTAAATACAAGGGAAAAAGGTATTTACACCGAACACAACCTCGAATTGATAAAGGGGGTTACTTATCAGATATCTTTGGCGGTTTCCAATATATTAGCCAATGAAGACATATTGCGGCGCGAGGCCGAACGCGAGCTTTTGCTTTCCATCAGCACGGATATTGCCGCAGTACGCAGCAGTTCGGAGTTATTAAAGGTTATAAACAGGCGTTTCAAGAACCTTTTAGGTTTCAGTCATACTGTTATTGGTCGGATAGACGATGACCAGCTGAGTGTGACGCCTTTTATGCGCGACCCTGATTCACGCAGCAAGGCACACAAATCCTATGATGAGGCGGTATCAAAAAAATATACCATCACCGACGGGGTTTTGGATGCCGCGCTGGACTCGGGAAAACCGGTTGTTATCAACCTGGAACAGCTGTCCCGAAAAATGGAGCTGCCGCTTTATCTTAAGATAAATTACGAAAGCGGAATAAACCAGGCAATAGTAGTAAGATTTTCCAAAGGGGAATATGTACATGGTTTCCTGATCTTGTTTTATGATGATCGTTCCGCATTGTGCCAAAACAAGCTTAACCTCATTGAAAGCCTGGCCAACCAGGTATCCGTAGCGGTATTGAACATCATTGCGAATGAAGAGATAAAAACGCGCGAAAATGAAAAGTCGCGGTTGCTTGCCTTTAGTAACGCAATTGCATCCGTAAGCGACAGGACTATGCTGGCCAAGACTTTAAAACGCCAGCTGAAAGACCTTTTCGATATCAATGAGTATGTAATACACAAACTCAATGCCGATAAAACCAAACATACGCCCATTCTTTTTGATCCTGATGCGGATTTTCCGAAGCACCCCGATTTTAAAAAGATGCTTAATGCAGAAACCGATATTCATGACGGGATTTTCGATGTGATACTGGCCTTGGATGAACCGGTGTTTTTTGAAATTGATGATTGGACAAAATTGCCGGCTGAACCTGCTTACGCCAATGCCGCAGTTGCCGAAAACCTTAAAACAATGGTGGGCGTAGCCATTAAATATGGAAACGAGAACATTGCCGTGATGAATTTTAAGCATGAGGACCACGGGCGGCTGCAGCAGAATTTTAGTCTTTTCAAAAGCATTTTATCCCAAATAGCTGTAATGGTGAGTAACATTATTGCTAACGATAAGATCATTAACCACCTGGCCGAAATAAACAATTATAAACAGTTACTCGAGCAGGAAAAGACCTATTTAAAGGAAGAAATAGAGACCTCGCATAATTATGCCGAAATAATAGGGGATAGCCCGCAAATGCAGAAGGTTTTCAGGCTGATGGCGCAGGTATCTCATTCTGATAGTACTGTTTTGCTGCTGGGTGAAACCGGTACAGGAAAAGAAATTGTTGCGAGGGCTATCCACAACAACTCACCCCGCAAAAACAAGTTGATGGTGAAGGTAAACTGCGCGGCCCTGCCGGCCAACCTGATAGAAAGCGAGCTGTTCGGCCATGAACGCGGAAGTTTTACCGGTGCTACCGAAAGGCGGTTGGGAAAGTTTGAACTGGCGGTACACTGTTTTTAGATGAGATAGGCGAAATGCCGCTTGACCTGCAGGTGAAATTATTGAGGGCGTTGCAGGAACGGGAAATAGAGCGAATAGGCGGCAGAGGGATCATTAAAGTAGATGTAAGGATAATTGCCGCCACAAACCGCGACCTGGAAAAAGAGATGGAAGAAGGCCGCTTTAGGAGCGACCTTTATTACAGGCTCAACATATTCCCTATTACGCTGCCGCCGCTGCGTAACCGTAAGGAAGACATCCAGGTGCTGGCTACTCATTTTATCAGCCGGTTTGGCAAGAAAGCCGGCCGGAAGATAAAAACCATAAGCACAAGGGCATTGCAGGATATGACAGTTTATAACTGGCCCGGGAATATACGCGAACTGGAACATCTTATAGAACGAAGCATCCTTTTATCGGAGGGTGATATGCTTAAAAACGTGCATCTTCCGGCGCAAAAAAATGCTGTTGTCCAGCAGCCTGAAAAAGTCCAGTTCAGGGTGTGCAGTATTGACGATAATGAGCGGCAGCATATCCTCGAAACGCTTAAATATTGCCAGGGCAGGGTAGGCGGTTATTCAGGTGCGGCAGAGCTGTTGGGCGTACCGCCGAGCACACTATTTTCAAAAATGAAAAAGCTTGGAATTAAACGGGATGTCATCTCCGACAATCTATCACAATAACTTAATTCTCATGAAAAAACTATTACCCCTTTTATTGTTTTTATGGTCTTTTCAGCTTGTTTTGGCACAGGACCGCCCCAAACAAAGTGATCTGCAGAAACAATTGCGTGAAAGCCGGCCCGACACAGGCCGTATCAATGCACTTTTAGGATTGGCCGAATTTCAAATAACAAAGCATGGCTCGTACAAGACCGACCTTGACAGCGCCGCAGCGTATATTCACGATGCAGAACAATTGAACCTTACGGTACGGTCAGCCGAGGCAACAGGATATATTATTATGGAACAATCCAGTTTGGCAAGGGAATCTGGTGATAAAAAAACAGGGCAAATGCTGATACAAAAAGCTATTCAGCAATTATCAGGCACCGGTAATAAACTTCTCCAGGCGAAAGCCTACCTGAAGCTTGCCGATTACTATGATTATTCAAGCCCGGTTGAATACCCTAAAAAAGTAACTTATACAGAAAACGCCGCCAACCTGTTTAAAGCAGGTGGTTACCTGGAACAAGCAGCTTTTTGTGATAGAAATCTGGCTGAAATTATGAGTGATGAAGACAATGGTTTCAGAAAACTGAATGAATCGCTTGCAATTTATAACGCTATCCACTATAAACGTTTACAAGGGGTTTATGATCTTTTTGCCGCGCATTACAGGGAAAAAAGTGACTACGAAACAGCATTGAAATATGATCTGAAAGCTTTAATAACGGAGGAATCTTTGCACGATCATGATGGAACACTGGCTGAGATAGAGAATCATATTGGCATGACTTATAGTCGTTTACATGATTTGCCCAATCAGATCAGGTTTTATAAAATGGGGTTGGCAACTGCCAGATCTATCGGTGATGTGAATAGCACAATTATATTGACATTAAATCTTGCCTATTCTTATTTAACAGCTAAGCAGCCATCAGTAGCGGAAAGCTACTTAGCTTCTGTATCGAAGAATGACCTTTCACATACAGACCCAAGAATAATGGGCCAGTATCATATATTCGAGTTAGAGGGCTACAATATGCTAAAGCAATATGCTAAAGCAAAACAGGCAGCGCTTAATCTGCTTCAAATTATTAGAACCGGTGCGTTTGGTATACAAAATGAGATTAGTGCCTATGAGGAAATAATAAAATACTATTTGGAAAGCGGACAATATGCTGAAGCGAAAAAATATTTGTTACAGAGTGATACGGATGTTAAAAAGGAAAACTCTCCCATTGATATACAAGAAGCAAATGGCTATTGGTTCAGGCTTGACACTGCGGTGCATGATTATAAATCGGCCGTACACCGCATGCTGGTTAAGCAGGAAATTCTCGATTCCATGAATAAGGTCAATAATTCCAACGAGATAAAAAAATTGCAAATACAATTTGATACAAAAGAGAATGAACAACAAATAGCATTTCTGAAGCGAAGTTCACTTCTTGAGGCCCAAAACCTGCAGCAGGCCTATATTGTAAAGGATTATACCATTGGCGGCATCATTTTATTGCTGTTTTTAGCCGGGCTTTTATACAGGCAAAACCTGCATAAGCAAAAAAACAACAAGGTAATTTCTACCAAAAACGTTTTACTGCAACAATTGCTTGATGAAAAGGAATGGCTGTTAAAAGAAGTGCACCACAGGGTGAAAAATAACCTGCATACGGTAATTTGCCTGTTAGAATCGCAGGCCGCTTACCTGGAGAATGATGCGCTTAAAGCTATCGAAAACAGCCAGCACCGGATATACGCCATGTCGCTCATACATCAGAAGCTCTATCAGTCTGATGATGTAAAAACCATTGATATGGATGTATATCTTAAAGAATTTACACAATATCTTGAAGATAGCTTCGGCAACCCGCCAAACATCAAATTACAATCCGAAATTGAGCCCATAAAGCTCGGCGTGGCACAAGCCATACCTGTGGGGCTCATCATTAACGAAGCGGTAACCAATTCCTATAAATATGCATTCCCCGGCAATAGGGAAGGCATAATTAAAGTTACGCTTCATCAATCTGAAAACCTGATTGAACTCATAGTAAGTGATGACGGAATAGGTATGGCAATAGTGGATAATACTGATGAAGCCGGGTCGTTAGGAATGGAGTTAATTAAAGGCCTGGCGCGGGATTTAAACGGGCAGCTAAAACTTGACGGTAAAAATGGCGCCAGCTTACGTATCCTTTTCGAGGTGAATTTATTGTACAAAGTAATTTCAAATCAAAAACTACCAGTATTAACTTAGTTTTACTTAACTTGATATTTGATTTTTTTAAGGTGACAGCAAGTAACCAATATAATTGAGGCTCATACAGGATACAGATGGATTTGTTTATTTTTGAAAATAGTAATGGCGCCGGTATAGCACCGGTATCTTCCATATGGGCGGCTGAGGCACCTTCGGACAACAAATTGTTAACGTTAGCAACTGGTTCAATCCATGAAAAATAAATTATTGATTGTTGAAGACCAGTTTATTGAAGCGAATAATTTAAAGATCATTTTAAAGAAGGCAGGCTATGCTGTTTGCCCCATCGCCCGCTCGGTGCCCGAGGCCGTACAGATAGTCGACCAGGAAAAGCCAGACATGGTTTTACTGGACATATTTCTGGACGGCCCGCAAACCGGTATCGATCTTGCGCACATTTTGCGGGAAAGAGGCATCGCTTTTGTGTTTCTATCGGCAAATTCCAATAAACAAACTTTAAATGCTGCAAAAGCAACAAACCCGTACGGCTTTTTGGTTAAACCTTTTCGTGAAAGGGATGTGCTGGTTATGCTTGATGTGGCTTTATACCGGCATGATGAAAGTCAATCTAAAGCTAAAGGAACTGCCAGCAAACAGCAATTAAAGCAACGCGGCGAAGATGCATTCAGACTGATAAAAGGCGAAAGCGATGGGTTGAAAAATGTGCTGGAGCAGGTGGCCATCGTGGCAAAATCTGATGTATCGGTACTGGTACTTGGTGAAAGCGGCACGGGTAAAGAATTGATCGCCAAAGCAATTCATCAACTTTCTAACAGGCATTTGAAGCCATTGGTTGTAGTTAATTGTGCAGCATTGCCGGCTAACCTGATCGAATCAGAGCTTTTTGGACATGAAAAAGGCTCGTTTACAGGTGCATCCGAAAAACGTATTGGCAAATTTGAGCAGGCGGATGGCGGAACGGTTTTCCTGGATGAAATAGGGGAATTACCACCCGACCTACAAGTGAAATTTTTGCGCGTATTACAGGAAAAAGAAATTGAACCGATAGCCGGAAAAAAAAAGTCGGTAAACCTGCGGGTTATCGCGGCCACCAACCGGAACCTAATAGATGAAATGGCCTCCGGGCGCTTTAGAATGGACCTGTACTACCGGCTGAATGTTTTCCCCATTATTTTGCCGCCGCTTAGGGAACGCAAGGAGGATATTGTTTTATTGGCGGAACACTTCCTGAAACTGTTTGCTTCAAAAGAGCACAAAGTTATAAGCGGGTTCTCAGACCAGGTGATCAAAGCATTGGTCAACTATTCGTGGCCGGGAAATATACGTGAGCTGGAAAATATTATTGAACGCAGCGTTTTGCTGTCTACAGGGCGTATTATCACGTCTGTTTCCATTCCAAGTGAAAAACCCCAGGGCAATGCCGAAAATTATACAGGCCGTATTAAAACCATGACTGAAAACGAGCGCGACCATATCCTTTCCGCCCTGGAAATGTGCAACTGGAAAATATACGGCGAAGGCGGCGCTGCAGAAATGCTGGACATGAATGGAAACACGCTGCACTCAAGGATGAAAAAGCTTGGCATTGAGAAACGTATCTCCGAAAAAAAATAGAATATGTTGTTAGTAAATTAGTTAGCCGTTAGTTGAAGGCTTTCTTTACTAATTATCTTTTCTGCCGGAATGATTTCATTTATGGCGTCGCTGGTATCATGCGCATGTGTCAATGATCGTTTTTCCATTCCCACCCGGCCGGCTTTTTTTCTGTTGAAAGCTATTCCTGCCCCGAAAATCACCAGGCAGCATACTGCCATTGTTAAATGAGTGATCAGAAAAACTGCATTTTCCATAATGATATAATTGAATAGATTGTTATTGTATATAACTAACCTTGTGCCAATTAAGTAAGTACTTAATTATCAATTATTTAAGATTAAGTTTAGGAATTTAAAATGACGATATATCGTTAATTTTTCTAATGCCAACGATATAAAGAATAAGCCTGGCAACGGCAAAATTTGGTTTGAAACTACGCTTAATATCCTATCTGTAAGGTAATTGGCAATTAGCTGTCATCCTAACCATCTTTATTTCATCTCCAATAGCTATTTCGGCGAAATAACGTTGCGAAAATTCTATTGAAAAAATTCTTAAATCACTTTAAATCAATTGTTTAAGTGGTTGGCACAATAATTACATATATGGCATGAATTAAATATTACTGCCATGGACAAAGTAATTGCAGAAACAAACGATGAATTTTGCCGCCTAATTAACCGGCGGCTTACCCACAAATTGATCAGGCTTCATGACAAAGGCTATGAGCTGGATTTTGGCCTTTTGAAAAACCGGGGTTTATGCTGCCTGCAGAGCGGTCAGTGTTTTGAGGAAGAAAGCGTATCGGTTACGCTTATCGACCAGGTATACGATTTTATCACCAATTCATATAAATACCTGCATACGGTTGAAACGGCCTGCGGAAAAAGAGGAATTCTTTTAATAGAAGGGATATACCGGTTGCATTTAAAGGCCAGCCCGGTAAGCTCATCCCTTTCCCTTGGGTTTCAACAATTAGCCTAACTGACGAAGTTAAATACAGAAACCCCGGTGGGTCTTAGGCATTTCCCGGAAACGGGCTTAACGTACAGTAGTATTACGTTGCTACATGGTTGTGTTGTGCTACCAAAAACAACAGGCACCTGAGGGCTGTACCAGGGTGAACACAAATAGTGGGATCGGTAAACAGATATAACTGAATATTGCAGGGTTGAGCCGCAAATAAGTTATTACCTGTCCCCTATGATGTAATGCAGGCGTGGACGGTTACAACCCCGTGAAAATGCAGAGTACATGTGCTAATTAAAACATTTATTTATTCATTTAATTCAGATTATTATGCCTTTTGTAAATGTAAAACTGGTTGAAGGAGTGTTTTCCACAGAACAAAAACACGCCATTGCGGCAGCGCTAACCGATGTTATGGTGAAATTTGAAGGATCGGAAGCATTCCGTGAAGTAGTTTGGGTGCTTATTGAAGAGCTGCACCCGGATGGCTGGCACATGGGTGGCAGGCCGTTTGAAGGCCCTAAGTCATTAATGGAAACTTTGGGAAAATCAAGGGCCATTTATGAATCTATCGACGGGCACCCTACCTCGAAAGCTGAGTTTGCTGCGCAGTTGCCGGTAAAATAATACTGCGCTGGCATAAATTTTACCAAAAGAAAATAACGGGAATTGCTGCCGGGCCTGCAAGTTTTTTAGCGCCTAATATTTTAATGTAAATTGCAATCTTAAAATAAATTGAAACAACTGTTTTCCTCTTACGCGAATATGTTGATGGATGTAGAAAGAATATCTCCATCCTTCCTTAAAACAGCCGGGCAGTTCCCGTTTTATACCGTTATTTTAATAACCAAAGGCAGCGGTGAGTTTTATGCCGACATTGGCCGGTTTAGTTTTAAAGCGCCGGTGTTGCTTTTTTCTACCCCTTTACAAAAGCTGATCATCAGCAATAAAGGAACTCTGGAAGGCTTTGTGATCCAGTTTCATGGCGATTTTTATTGCATAGAATACCACAAGTCGAGGGTTGCCTGCAACGGGCTATTGTTCAATAATATATATATCGAACCGTCGGTTACGCTGACAAATGAAGAAGCCCTGTCATTTGAACGCATTTGCCATGATATTGAATTGGAGTTTGATTCACCACAGCCAGATGAGATCGTCTTACGGTCGTACTTACAGCTTTTCCTGGCAAAATCAAGCAGTATAAAATTGCGGAACATGGCAGCCGGTGCAACAGCGCAATCAAAAGATGAAAAAATGGAGCAGTTTGTGCGTTTGCTGGAAAAAAATTACCTCACCCTGCACAAGCCTGCCGATTATGCCGACCTGCTTTCCATGTCGGTTAATAACTTGAGCAAAAGATGTAACCGCTATTTTGGTAAATCGCCTTCTTTAATGATACAGGAACGCCTTATACTCGAGGCTAAAAAGAAACTGCATTTAACCAGGCAAAGCGTTAAAGAAGTGGCCTTTGCTCTTAATTTTTCGGATGAATTTTATTTCAGCCGGTTCTTTAAAAAATTTACCGGTGTATCGCCGCAGGCATTTCGCGACCAGGCCGGTATTTCGATAATGGCTGATATCGCAGGCTGATTTTCTTCGGTCTTTTACGGCTTGGTTGCTTATTTCCTATAGCAATTGAAACGGAATAAATATAAACATAAAACTTACAACAAATGAAAAAAACAACTATCCACGCGTTGGCGGTTAACGCATTACTTGCAGGAGCGGTAGTGGCAACATTTACAGGCTGTTCAAATAACAGCGTTTATTCAAGTGAAATGCAAGCGAAAATTGACTCGATGCAAAACATATTGGCCGGGGATACGCTGAAATCACATATAACTAAATTTGATACGCTTGATTTCGTCGTATTCAGTGGCGCACAGTGGGAGCGTATGCACGAGAGCCATGATAAAAATATTATTGTTAACTGGCCTGATGGTCACCATACAGTTGGGCTTGCCCGCCACATTGCTGATATGAAAGCGCTGTTTGTTTATGCCCCTGATACCAGGATAAAAATCCACCCGATAAAATTCGGAAATACAACAGGGGAGTGGACATGTGTTACCGGTATTATGGAAGGTACTTTTACCAAACCAATGCCTTTGGGGAACGGTAAGTTTGCGCCGCCAACAAATAAAGCTTTTAAAATACCAATGTGTACCGTAGGCCACTGGAAAAACGGGGTTATGATTGAAGAATCTTTATTCTGGGATAACCAAACCTATATGCGCCAAATCGGGATGAGCCAATAAGGTCACATTATAAAAAAGACTCTCTCAAAAGTCAATTTTGTTAAACAACCACCAAATAATATTTGCCTCTGTGCTCTTTGTGTTCCTGTCTCAGTGGTCTCTGTGGTAAAATTTAACCACAGAGGTCACAAAGAAGACACAGAGATGCA
>Ga0302300_1002208_pt1 | contig 10300 bp, 7 predicted proteins | sample III_Palsa_E1_1_FD_198756 | JGI IMG/M metagenome (GOLD analysis project Ga0302300, IMG submission 198756) | Peat permafrost microbial communities from Stordalen Mire near Abisko, Sweden - III_Palsa_E1_1 | ecosystem: Environmental > Terrestrial > Soil > Palsa > Peat permafrost | place: Sweden... | reverse complement strand
AACTACCCTTTTGCTTTTGCTGGTGCTGGTAATAGGCCGTAACGTTGGCGGCAACCAAGCCTGGATACCCTTGCCCGGCGGTTTCAGGCTGCAACCATCCGAGTTTGCCAAGTTTAGTACTTGCTTACTGTTAGCCCGTTATTTAAGCGGCCCAAATATCCGTATAAGCGACCTGAAATCATTTTTTACAGCTGCTGCCATCATAGGTTTCCCGATGGCTTTAATTATGCTACAGCCCGATGCCGGCTCGACACTGGTATTTAGCGCTTTGATTTTTGTTTTGTACCGCGAAGGGTTATCGCCTTACTTTTTGATAATTGAAGGCTTGTTTATCACGCTGTTTGTTTTAACACTAAAGTTAGAGAGCCATTTATACGTTATAGGCGGCCTCGTGGTAGTAGCGGTAATTGTTATGCTCCTATTCAGGCGGAATAAAAAGATCGTCTCAACCGTATTTATCGGCCTTTGCATGTGTGTTGCTTTTGTTTTTTGCGTTAAGTTTTTATACAACCATGTTTTACAGCCGCACCAAAAAGTACGTATTGATTTGGTGCTGGGTATAACCAGCGATCCGCGCGGGAAGGGCTACAATGTTAGGGAATCCGAAATTGCCATAGGCTCCGGCCAGTTATGGGGCCGTGGTTATATGAAGGGCACACAAACCAAATACTCGTTTGTGCCCGAACAAAGCACCGATTTTATTTTTTGTACGATTGGCGAAGAATGGGGCTTTGCAGGCGCAGTGGTGGTATTAGGGCTATACATGTTCCTGGTACTCCGAATAATTTATATTTCCGAGCGACAGCGCTCACCCTTTACACGAATTTATGGTTATGGCATTGCCTCTGTTATATTTTTTCACGTGGTCATAAATGTAGGCATGACTATCGGGCTGGTACCATCCATAGGCATACCCCTGCCATTTATAAGCTATGGAGGTTCATCACTATTGAGTTTTACCTTTATGCTATTCATCCTGCTAAAGCTCGACTCAAACAGGATGGGTTTAATTTACTCGTAGCGGCGCTTTAATAAAGCATAAAACTTGCCGGTGGTTTCGGGTTTATCTTCCCACTTATTTTTAATGGTGTAATTTTTTTTCAGGAACAGTTCGGCTTCTTCAAAGCTGGTAAAGCGGTTTAATATTTCAATGGCTTCGCTGTAAGCCAGGCTGTAGCCGTTAAACAGGTCTTTAACATACAGCAGCTTATCATTCAGGTTTATGGCAGCCTTTAAATCGCTCACCGTTTGCGCGCCTAATTGCTCACCGATACCGGCTTTTTCGCCCATTTGTGCCGATATTTTTTGGTTAAGGGTAATTACTTTCTCTTCAGCATTTTCCTTTTTTGCGGCAGGTATATCTGCTTTGGGGGCCAGCGTATCTGCAACGGATTTTATCTCTTCAATCTTGGGTACTTCTCTTTCAGGTTCAGGCGGTATTTCCACTTCTCCTTCTGCGGCAATTACCGGCCCATCTTCTTCCTCTTCCCAATCTGCCTCGTCCAAAATTAATTCGTGCCTTATGGTTTCGGGCTCCTCATCGCGTATGAATTCAAAATTATCTTTCTCATCACCTGCGCCCAGGTCTATCCCGCCCGCTGAATATTCCTCTTCAACAACCTCGGTTTTTTCAGGCTCAACCGCTTTGCTTTTGGCAAGGGGCTGTACCAGTGGCTCAAAATATTTTTCTTCGTGTATTTCCGGTTCGGCAGCGGGTTTCGGGTTTTCTATTGGTGTCTCTGGTGCTTCAACTACCGGTGGTGTTTCAACAACTACCTGGGCTGGTTGCGGTATGTCTTCCTTTTTAACAGGTTCGGGTGCAAGGCTTAATTGTGAATTTAGCTTTGCTAAAATGCTTATATGGTCGCTTAAAAAATGTGCGTTAGCAATAAAAAGTTCCAGTTCCAGTTCATTTAGTTGGCCGTCTACCGTTTTTAAATATTCATATTGGTCGTTCAGCTCTTTTATAATGCCGCCTATCTTTTTAAATACTTCCTGTTGCTTCATTGGCTTAATGTTGAAAAAATGCTACCCAAAAATAAGATTAAATTCTGATATTAGACCGCTACAATAGGGCAACATGCAAGTAACCGAAGATGTTTTTAAAAGAAGGACCGAAGGCGGAGGAAGTATAGAAATAATATGCGGATCAATGTTTTCGGGCAAAACCGAGGAATTAATAAGGCGCATAAAACGCGCGCGCATAGCCCGGTTAAGCGTGGAGATATTTAGCCCCAAAGCCGATACCCGTTACGGCGTAAACTCGCTTACTTCGCACAACTTAAGCTCAATACCCTCTATGCCGGTAGATAAGGCTTCGGCCATATTATTGCCCGGCAGCCAGGTACAGGTAGTGGCTATTGATGAAGCTCAATTTTTTGATGATGAATTGCCTGCCGTTTGCAATGCTTTAGCTAACAAAGGCGTACGTGTAATAGTTGCCGGCCTTGACATGGATTTCCAGGGCAAACCTTTTGGCCCTGTACCGGCAATAATGGCTATTGCCGAATCAATAACCAAACTGCACGCAGTATGTGTTATATGCGGCAACCCTGCCCTTTACTCATACAGGCTTTCGCCCGAAAACGGCCAGATATTAATCGGAGAAAAAGAAAGCTACGAACCGCGCTGCCGCATCCATTATAATTTAGACGATAGCGTAGATAGGAACCGGGATTAAGAACCAGCATTAAACGGATTTAAGCGATTGGCAGGATGTTTTGTGTCGCTTCAACAATCATCCTGTAAAAAAATCATTGTAGCTAAAACAAAAGGTATGCTTTTCGCTGTTTATAGGTAAATAATTAGTAGTATATTTATAAGCCTGCTTTTGTTTAATATTTATCTATCTATTCCGTGCAATTGTATCTATGAAAAACGCTTCTAAAAAAATTATGGTAATTGAGGATGATAAAGACATCAGGGATACTATTGTTTATATTTTAGAAGAAGAAAACTACGAGGTTATTGCTTCGGAAGATTCGAAAATATTAAAATCAATACATCACCATAAACCCGACCTGATACTGCTGGATAATTGGCTTACTGACTGGAAAAGTGATGCCAACGGGCAGCAATTAAGTAAAGAGCTAAAATCAAACCCTGAAACAAAACACATCCCGATTATCATCATATCGGCAGTAAGCAACATCAGGGAGATTGCCCAAGCCGGCCTTGCCGATGATTACCTGAAAAAACCTTTTGATTTGAACGATCTTACCGGCATGGTTAGGCGCCATATCAAATAATCCCATCCTTTTTATTCCCGCGGCTTATATTTAAACTGAAGCAATATTTATTGATAATTTGTATATTTTTTTAAATATGAGTTTAAATTAATACTTTTATACATTATTGTGAGGCGTTATACTTATTACTATTATTTAAACGTTTTACATTAAATATTTTGTGTTTATTTTATAAACACCTGCCAATTAAACCATTAAATAAAAAAAATAAGATTTAGAAGATGAAGTATTGTTACTTACTACTGGCCGGATTGTTATTATTTAGCATCACGGCATGTAAAAAAAGCGATGTTAACGGGAACGTTACCGTTACACCTGCCCCTGTTTCCAAAGATGTACCCGCCGGCGACGGCGACGGGGTTACGTTTACTAATTCGGGCAAATCGGCAGTTTTTAATTTATACGCGCCGCATCAAACCAATGTATGCCTTATAGGCAGCTTTAACGGCTGGGTGCCAAAACTAATGACTAAAAGCACTGATAGTACCCGCTGGTGGACAGAAGTTGATAACCTAAACCCTGCTACCGAATATACTTACCAATACGAAATTGGGGGTACATTAAAAGTAGCCGACCCATATAGCCATGAAATACTCGATCCAAATAACGATCAATATATACCGGCAACTGTATATCCTAACTTAAAGGCTTATCCAACAGGCCAAAGCGGTATTGTTAGCGATATTAATTATAGTGCCCCAGCATATAGCTGGCAAACAACAAATTTTACCCGGCCCGATCCTAAAAACCTGGTAGTTTATGAATTGCTGGTACGCGATTTTGTGGCTACCCACAGTTACCAAACCCTTACCGATACCCTTAATTATATTGCACGCCTGGGCGTAAATGCTATTGAGCTAATGCCGATAAACGAATTTGAAGGGAATGATTCATGGGGCTACAATTCAAACTTTATGTTTGCGCTGGACAAATATTATGGTACGCCTAACGCCTATAAGGCTTTTGTTGATGCCTGCCATTCCCGCGGTATTGCGGTAATACAGGATATAGTGCTCGAAGATCAGTTTGGCTCATCGCCAATGGTACAAATGTACTGGAACAGCGCAACCAGCGAGCCTGCTGCAAACAGCCCCTGGTTTGACCAAACAACCATGCACCCTGATGGCGTAGGCTACCAGGTGAACCATTCCACCGCGGCATCACAATATTGGTCGGAAAATGTGATGCAATATTGGATGAAGGAATACCATATTGATGGGTACCGGTTTGATGAAGCCAAAGGGTATACACAGGTAAATTCGGGCACTAACGAAACTACCTGGGCGGCCTATGATGCAAGCCGTGTTGCCTTATGGACAAAATACAACGCCTACATGAAAAGCTTAGACCCTACTTTTTACACGATACTGGAAATGTTTTCGGCGAACAACGAAGAAGCCGCGTATGCCAATTTGGGTATGATGATGTGGAATAACGAAAGCTCGCCGGGCGAACAGGCAACAATGGGCTATGCTACTAACCCATCGTGGGATTTAAACGGAATATTTTATGATGCCTTCGGGTTCCCGTCTACAGGATCATCGCCATATAGCTTAGTTACCTATTTTGAAAGCCATGACCAGGAACGCCTGCAGTTTAAAAATGAGGCCTACGGCAATAGTTCAGGAAGCTATAATGTAAAAAATATACCAACCGGGCTGGAGCGCGACGAGGCGGGGGCTGCCATTATGTTCTCATCACCAGGCCCTAAAATGGTATGGATGGGCGGCGAAATAGGCTACGATGTAAGTATTAGTGCAACAAGCGATAATACTGTTGATAAACCTTTTGCCTGGTCGTACACATCAGACCCAAACAGGATGCATTTATATAGCGTGTATGCTAAAATGATAAAAATGAAAATAAACAACCCGGTTTTCGCAACCACTACCTATAGCTATAGCCTTGCAGGATCGGTTAAAACCATCCAATTGCTGGATCCCAGCCCCATTCCGGACAATGTAGAAGTAATGGCAAATTTTGATGTAGTGCCCGAAACGGTTGCTATTAATTTCCCATCAGCCGGTACATGGTATGATAACATGACAGGTACCAGCATTACTATCCCAACTGCCAGTTACACCATGACACTTGCCCCCGGCGAATATCACGTTTACAGCAATACGCCATTGAACCAATAAATATTGTTTTTTGCTAAAAACAATAAAGCCCTACAGTTAAAAACTGCAGGGCTTTATTGTTTGCAAATATTATTTAATTATAAATAATTCACACCTAAATAACTACGAAAACATTAACTTTAACAAAAAATAGTGCAAAAGTAAATCTGCCATTGCCTCACAATTAATTTATAATGAAAGTTCACTTTTTTAGCCGAACTGATTTAAATGAAAGCTCTGCCTTTCAGAGTTATTATGTGCTGCAAAATTTAAAAGCTGCAAAAAGGGTTGGCGCTATCTGTTTTATTTTGTGCGTACTGGCGCGCATCCTGTTTTCGTTACCCGGGTTGCCTGCCGAAACTATCCTGCACCTCAGCGTATACAACACCTCAAACTGGATTTCGCTGGTTATACTGCCCTTATTTTATGCGCTGTTCTATTATTTAACAATCAATTTTAAAAACACCCCCGCTTTTTTAAAGCTTGCGCAAAACGTAGTAGTCTTTTTTGCCCTGCTTGTACTTTTAGCCACTATGCGCGCTTCGTTTTTTAGCATGTATAACCCGCGCAATACAATGTTTATGTACCTGCTTGGCGCAATAATGGTTGGGGTATTTTTCACTTTTGAATTCTACGAAACCATTCTGTTAGCTGTAATTACCGCTCTGTGCTTTATTATCAGCATACCATTTTACCAGCATACATTTACCGAATTGCTGTTAAATAATTTAGTTTCGGTAATACTGCTTACCGTGTTTTATTGTATCTCCCGGTTTTTATACTCGTATAAGGCCGATAATTTTATGAAGATTAAAGCCATCGAGCAAAAAAATTCGGAGATTGAGAATGCCAGCCAAATGAAAAACGAAATTTTGGGCATTGTAGCGCACGATCTCAGGAACCCCTTAACCGCCATTAAGTTTGCTGCCACCTTAATGGAGATGGAAGGAAACACTGATAAGGATACCAACGAATACCTGCAGCTGATAAAAGCATCGTGCGAAAAGGCCAACTCTATTATTAATGATTTGCTCGAAATGGCCCAGAACGACCTGATAGATGAGCTGGAACTGGAAAAAATAGAGTTAAATGAATTTTTATCGGAAATAATTGTCGAATGGCAAAAAAGCAGGGACCAGCAAATAGATATTATATATAACAGCACCAAAATGCCTGTTTACATTTCCATAAACAAGCAAAAAATGCACCGTGTTATGGATAATTTAATAAGCAACGCTATCAAGTTCTCGGGCGGGGTCGATCGTGTTGAAATTTCGCTTAAAGAGCTGGATAACGCGATTTATATTGATGTAAAAGATTTTGGCATTGGCATTCCCGAAAATTTATTGCCTTATATATTCGATCGTTTTTCAAAAGCCGGCCGCAACGGCACCCGCGGCGAGCAGTCGGTTGGGCTGGGCCTAAGTATAGTAAACCAGATTATCAAAAAACACAGCGGCGAAATTAAGGTAAATAGCGCCGTACAAAAAGGCACTACATTCACCATAAAACTTCCTTTAAACGCTGCTTAACCATGTTTTTACTGTGTCGCCGCACCCGGATTTATTGCACCGGCCGAATTTAGGCTGCCTGTTTGCATAGGCCGGGATATTTTAATTTGCTGCAAAGCCGTACTTATTTTCTTCCAATCATCGGGGCAGCTTTTAGCAAAAGTAACGGTATCAGCCTTGCTGTAAAACGATAGTATGTTTTGTTGCAAAGGCACAGTAAGATCGGCAAATTTATTTTGCTGTAATTTGTATAGCATGGCATCGTAAGTCAGGTCGGCCAGGGTATACTCGCCATACGCTGTTCTATCTCCGGTATCATAATTAACATCAGGTAAAATAAGGTTGCCTGTGCGGAGTTCATTCAGGGCTTCAGCATATTTAACCAGTACTGTATCAAAGCTGGCTATAAACAGCTTCTCGCCCTGCGGGCCCGGGTCTTTAAACCGCAATACTTTTAAAGGGCCAACCTTGGGTAGTATGGTTATAAAAAAAGCTAAAACATCATCACCAAAACTGGTTTTTTGATGCTTTTTCCCAAATTCGAGATAATAGTCTTTGCGGCGCATTTTGTAGTGAAAGCTGTGGCTGTTTGCACTTGGGTTTAATTTTTTGATATCCGATTTTCTTAATACCCAGGCAGAACGTGTTAATGTTGGCAATAAACTTTTTACCGACCACCGGAAAGTAGAAATGGCGAGGTCGAGGTTGCTAAACACATTGTTAATATTTTGCCCGTAGGTTTTAAGAAAAGCTTTCTCTAACAGCAGCGTATCCACATTAAAGCCGATAAAATCGTGATACGCCTGTGTAACGTAATTACCCCTTGCTATTTGTAATACGTCAAATGAAATTTCGGTACGGCTGTGGTCAGTCGGGTTTTCCTCATAATTCACCACATTCCCGTATTTTTTTCTCAGTTTAGGATAAATGAGAGGCACAACACGGTTTGTTCCTAACGAGTGCCCATATTCATCAGCCATGTAATGGCATAACGCCCCCAATGCAAAAGCCAAATCATTCAAATTCTGCGATTCGGAAATTAACGACGTTACAAAATCGCCGGTACGTACGTAATGCGCCAGGTCGGTAAAATAGGTACTGCCAAACGGGAAATAGCCCATATCAGGCATCATACAACCACCGTATGCATAGGAATGGGCAACGCGTAATTCGCTGTCGGTCGACATCGGGAACCTTTCTTTAAGCAGTGGCTTGATGGATTTGTCCCAGCTTGCATCAACAACAGCTTCGTGCGTAAGTACAGAGTAAGCGTTTGAGGGAACCGGCTTAAATAGCATTAAAACAACAAATGCCAAAATGCACTTGTTTATTGCGGGAAGTTTCATAATAACAATGCTGTAGGTTGTATTGGTTTTATTATAAACATCAGGATTGATAAATGTTTTAATGCTATATGTTATTTTTTGATGATTAAGTTACTGCCAATCAGCACATCCTGTTGTCTATTTCTTCAAGTTATAAATAAAAACTGTTATCTTCAATATTGAAACTAAATTCAAAACAAAACCTGTAATATGGCTACACAATTACGCTGCAAATTATTGTTAGTATTAGGTATCAGTTTGTTCAGCATCTCCGTTGCCCGGGCGCAAACAATACCTGCATCAAAACAACCTGCCCAAAAACAAACACTCGACAGCGCCCGCCGGATAATTGATTCATTAGACAATGCGCTTTTGCACACACTGGGCGAAAGAGAAAGAATAGTAAAAGAAATAGGTATTTACAAGGCAAAAAATCACATTGCCCCCTTACAGGCCGCCCGTTTCCAGGAAGTGCTGGACAAAAGCATTGCAGCAGGTAAAAAGCTGGGACTCTCGGCAGAGTTTATCACCCAATTGATGAATGCTGTGCATGAAGAAAGCCTGCGCATTGAGCGCGACAGTACTATTGTTGGTAATTAAATAAGAAACAAAAATATCCCCTCACATTCATAAGCGAACAATCACTGTATCGAAAGCGAACGCTTATTTGATAGATTACCCATTCTAAAATGCTGAATAACAGCAACTTACTTGCAATGGCATATTATTGGCGTTAACAACGGCAATTTGTTTTAAATAAACCCACTGTTATGCTTAAAAGTTATTTTAAAACCGCTTTTCGTTTTTTATTAAAAAACAAAACCTTCAGTTTTATAAATATTATTGGTTTAGCCACAGGCACACTTTGTTGCCTTTACATTTTACTGTATGTGCAGGACCAGTACAGTTATGATAAGCAGCATAAAAATGTACAAGATATTTACCGTGTTACTACCGACCTGCAATTAACCGGCGATAACCATAAAGATGCAGCCTGTTCGCCACCTATAGCACCTGCTATGAAACGCGATTTTCCCGAAGTGCAGCAATACGCACGTGTAGTGCCTGCCGCAGGCTTTGGCGCCGATAAAACGCTACTTACTTACGGAGAAAAGTCTTTTTATGAAAAAGACCTGGTATATGTTGATTCTACTTTTTTCGACATGTTTAATTATCATTTTGCAAGTGGAGTAGCCTCAAACTGTTTAAATGAACCATATACAGTTGTATTACAACAACCGGTTGCCGAAAAACTTTTTGGAAATAAGAGCCCTATTGATAAGGTAATAACGCTTGATAACGGCTTTGGTAAGCATGATTTTAAAGTAACCGGCGTGGTGAACGAGAGTTTGGGCAAAACACACATACAAGCAAATATGTTTGTTACCATGAATAGCGGGGGCCTTGGCGATTATGTAATAAAAAATAACATGTGGGGTGGTAATAATTTCACTTATTCTTATGTAAAGCTGCGCCCGCATACTATTCCTGCAACACTCGAAAGTAAATTACCTGCATTTTTAAACAGGTATGGCGCACAGGAAATGAAACAGGAAGGCATGACCAAACAACTGCACTTGCAGGCAATGGCCACAATACATACTACGCCCGGTTATGAAACTGAAATGGGCAAATCACTTAGTCCGTCGTTCTTATATATTTTATTATTAATAGCCATATTGATACAGGTTATTGCCTGTATTAATTTCATGAACCTATCTACCGCCCGGGCATCAAAAAGGGCTAAAGAGGTAGGGGTGCGAAAAGTAATAGGTGCCGGTAAATATGACCTGATAAAACAATTTTTGGGCGAATCATTTTTGCTTGCGTTTATTGGTGTAATTATAGCATTGCCTTTATTGTTTCTGGTGTTGCCTTATCTAAATCAAATCACTAGTTCAAATATTCGTTTATCTTTTTTTGGCGATTATCGCCTATGGCTAATGCTTGTCGGCCTTATATTAATTACAGGCCTGGCTGCCGGCAGTTATCCCGCGTTTTATTTATCGGCATTTAAGGCTATAAAGGTGATAAAAGGAAATTTTACCAGCCAGGTTTCAGCAGCGGGTATACGCCGTTCTTTGGTAGTTTTTCAG
>Ga0302300_1002207_pt1 | contig 10301 bp, 9 predicted proteins | sample III_Palsa_E1_1_FD_198756 | JGI IMG/M metagenome (GOLD analysis project Ga0302300, IMG submission 198756) | Peat permafrost microbial communities from Stordalen Mire near Abisko, Sweden - III_Palsa_E1_1 | ecosystem: Environmental > Terrestrial > Soil > Palsa > Peat permafrost | place: Sweden... | reverse complement strand
ATATGCTTTTATCAGGTCAGTATTGATATTAACTGGCCTTGAAGTACCGTTTTGTTTTATAATAACAAGGCAATCTATACTGCCGCGTACTAATTGTTCCTGTAAAATATTTCTTATCTCAAATTCATACGGGCGAAGGAGTGCGGGTAACTTTAACTGCATTTCAAACTGCTTACCATTTAATGATTTTATTTCTACCAAAAATGTTTTATCATTTACGGTTTGTTCCGCCCTTCCAAAGCCTGTCATTGATTTTAACATCGTTATAATTTAGGTTGTAAGATACTGCATGTTTTATTATTTATCTCCTTCGTTTTTAATTGCCGGGTATTCGGCCAATAAAACCAAACGCATATAGCGTTCGGGATTATCTATCGTTTTAAAACCAAATTGTTCATACAATCCATGGGCATCTTTGGTTGCCAGCATCCAACTTCTAAAACTCAGTACATCCGGGTGACTCAAAATAACTTTCATCATCCATTTTGATAATCCAATTCCACGAAAATCTTCCAATATAAATACGTCTGCCAAATACCCGAAAATAACACCATCGGTAATTACCCTGGCAAAACCTATTTGTTTATGATATTGATAAAGCCCAAAACAAACGGAGCCTTGGATGAACTTCTGTACGACTTCTAATGGAATATTTTTTGACCAATAAGATTCTTTCGAAAGATATTTATGTATCATTTCAATATCTAATTTTGATTTATCCGTGCTGATCAAAAAATCTCCCTGAATTTCTTCGTATTCCATATGACTATTTGAACAGCAATTTATGCATTTCAGGCTGTTTAAAAACCTTCATTTCACCAGGTTTTAAACCATCAAGTGTGCAGTTTTCTATCCTGTTTCTTATTAACCGAAGTGTTGGAAAGCCCACTGCTGCCGTCATTTTGCGCACCTGACGGTTTTTCCCCTCGGTTAGTACCAGTCTTATCCAGCTTGTGGGTACATTTTTGCGAAAACGTATGGGTGGGTTACGGGAATGCACTATTGGTTCTTTAACAAACAGTTCTGCTTTGCATTTATGGGTACGGTATTTTTTTCCTTTTACAGAAATATCTATTCCATGTTTCAATTTATCGATTGCTTTTTGTGTGATAGCACCATCCACCTGAACCCAATACTCACGCTCATGGGTAAACGTAGGGTTTAATAATGCGTGGTTTAATTTTTTATCATTGGTTAAGATCAATAAACCTTCACTATCGTAATCTAGCCTTCCTACCGGATAAATATCATTTGATACCGGAAAATAATCTTTCAATGTTTGCCTTCCATCCTGCGAAGTAAACTGGCACAATACATTGAATGGTTTATAAATAATAAAATACTTGTTCAAAATAAAAGTTGATAATTAATAGAGAATATTTTTAAGCAAGATGATATAAATTTCTTAATTGATGAACCATAATTAAAATAAGAAAGCCCGACGTTTGATTGCCGAGCTTTGTTATATGGATGGGTTAGTAAGTACCGGGAAGAAATTCCCTTCACAATATTAAAAAGAATTTTCTCTAAATGAAAAAATATTTTGTGAAATTTTATTCACATTTTTTTTTGCTTGTGGATAAGGCGACTCTTTTTATGCGTGAAATGAATTGATAAAATAACAACGTATTTCTATTTCATTTTATTATTGTATCAACTATAAAATTTTAATCGAATGAAAGTATTGATTTCACTGGTACTTCAGTAGATAGTTGTTTAATCAGTCATTAATGATAAATGATTTTTTCAATTGTTGCTCTTTTCAACCGGCTTATAAAGTGGCTATATTTTATTTTCTGACAATAAAAAATTTAACATCATTGCAGCACCCGAAAAGTTGGTTTTCATTCTATTTCTTTACTTCAACAGTAAAAGCAAAGCATAGTACCTTTACTTAAATTTATATAATATGCAATTCCCTTCACCTGTTTCTGTTCAATGGTTAGCTGAATTTATTCAAGCAAAATTAGTTGGCAATACAACCGGCAACGCAACTGGCATCAATGAAATACATAAAGTGGAAAATGGAGATTTGGTTTTTGTAGATCATCCAAAGTATTATGATAAATGTATTAACAGCGCTGCAAGTTTTATCATTATAAATAAAGAAGTAAGCATACCCGGAGGAAAAGCATTATTAATTGTTGATAATCCTTTTGAAGCATATTGTAAAATTGTAAATCACTTCCGCCCGTTTGAACCTGCAGGAAAAATGATTAGCGATACAGCAACTGTTGGTGATGGAAGTTTTATTTATCCGAATGTTTTTTTAGGCAATCATGTAAGCATTGGAAAAAATTGTATTATTTATCCTAATGTAACAATAATGGATCATTGTATTATTGGCGATAATGTTATTATACAAGCCGGCACAATTATCGGAAGCAATGCTTTTTATTATAATACAAAAAAAGACAGGGATGTCTGGTACAAACAAATGCCGAGTTGCGGGCGTGTGATTATTGAAGATCACGTAGAAATTGGCGCCGGCTGCACCATCGACCGCGGAGTGAGCCATGATACAGTGATTGGCAAAGGCACAAAAATGGATAACCTGATACATATCGGGCATGATACGGTAGTTGGAAAAAATTGTTTATTTGCCGCGCAGGTAGGCATTGCAGGAGCAGTAGAAATTGGCAATGGTGTAATATTATGGGGACAGGCAGGAGTAAGTAAAACATTATCCATTGGCGATAACGCGGTTATATATGCACAAAGTGGCGTGCCTTCTTCGTTGGAAGGTGGCAAGGTTTATTTTGGTTCGCCTGTTGAGACTGCAAAAGATAAAATGAAAGAATTGGTTTGGATAAAAAGAATACCGGAATTATGGGATAAAGTGATGAACAAATAGATTACTGCGGCATATAATCATAGGGTACCATATCGCCAACTTTTTCCCATGTCCAATAGCCCGTTATTGTAATATCATCCTGGTCATAGAAATATCCATTTTGTTCAATAGTAATGGGATGTGCTACAGAGATAACGGATAGCTGGTATTTTTCCGGCGCATTATTATCCACTTCTTCCAGGTAATTTTTTTCCGGTTGCTCGTTTCCATATATAATAGCAACATTTTGTTGATTAGGTTTTATCTCAACTGTTTGTATGCTATCATCTTTATTATAATTTAAAGCGCCATAAAAATCTTTTACTTTTATAGCTGTATCTCTTCCGTCATTATTTACTATAAATTGAATTTCAAAACCTTCGTCTTTTAATGTTTTATTATATACACTTCTCATAAAATGCAGTATAGATCCATTATAAGCCTGTAGCCGGTTTACGTTCCATCGTTTTTGTTGTGTATCGTCGGTAGCTTTCATTTCTTCAAACAAAGGATAGCCTGTAAACAATGTTGTTTGTGTTCCATAATTGTATGTAAAGGAATCCAGTTCATATTTTATTTTGTAACCCAAGGCATCGTTTCTTATTTCAACAGGTGCTGAAGCGCGTACTTTTAAGCGGTTCAATTTTTTACTGAAATAAAATTTTAAAACTTCAGGGTTTAAAAGATGGCAATCGCTGCTGAATAATGTTTTACCTATGAAATTATCAATAAAGAAATAGCCATATCTTGCCCAACCGTCTTTTACTTCACTGCTCGAAACTATTGCTACCGCTTCCATTGCTTTATCTTTTTGTTTTATTTCGATTACTATATTCCGGTTGCTTGTATCGGATGATGAGACACGTTTTATTTCTGTTGTATAATCAGTAAAAGTTACTACTAAATCATATCCACCATTGGGCAATTGTAAAGTAAAATTCCCTTGCGCATCTGTTGGTGTGCCAATAGTTGTGTTTTGCGCAAACACGGATGCAGACTGCATTGGGGCTTTAGTATCCGCGTCAATTACTTTGCCCGAAACATAAAAATAACCCGATTGGGAAAATGCTATAACAGATAAAAAGATTGCTGAAAAGAATAAAATAATTTTTTTCATACGATATGATTTTATTAAAACAACGATACACGAATTTACATCAATGATTGTTAATGTTTTGCTGAAATACCGTACAGGTATCTTTTATCGTTTGTTCGATTGTTTTATATGTAAACGATGGAAAGGACTTTTTTAGTTTACTGTTATCAAAATGTGTAATTGACAATGCAGTTGCCGCAGTTTCTTTTGTTACCAAAGGTTCTTTGCCTGTAAAGGAACTTTTCATTGCGTCCAATCTCCAAACAATTTGTGCTAATAGTGATGTTACTTTTTTATGTGGTGGCTTTTTATTGAATGCCTCTGCAATCAAATCAAAAATTTCTTTATAACTTTTATCCTCGGCGCTTACAATAAACCGTTCGGCAGTTAGATCGCTTTCCATTAATTGTATCATCGCTTTCGCTACATCTTGAACATCTACAAAACCATTAATGCCTTCGCTGTACCAGGGAAAGCCATTATAAACAGATTTAAAAATTTGCGATGAGCCCGAATTCCAATCGCCTGCGCCCAATATGGTTGATGGGTTTATAATTACCGCTTGCAAACCTTCGCCGATGCCGCGCCATACTTCTAACTCGGATAAGTATTTGCTTTTTGCATACAGGCTACCTCCTTTTTCTTCTGACCAGTGAAAATTTTCATTAATTATTTCATGCCCGTTATTTTTCCCTAATGCGGCTACGGAACTTACATGAACCAGTTTTTTTACGCCTGCATCCAGCGCTGCATTTACAATATTTGCAGTGCCTTCAATATTTACTTTAAAGAGTTCTTGTTTTCGTTTAGGGTTAAACGTTACTATTGCTGCACAATGATAAACCTGTTCAACTCCGTTCATCGCTTCTTCGAGGCCTACTACATCTAACATATTGCAATGGATCTGCGTTAGTTGGGTTGAGTTAAAATCCGGTAACGGAGTTTTATTATAAATGGCTGATACTTGCTTGCCTTGCAAAAGCAACTGAGTGATTAATTCCCTACCTAGCAAACCGGAGCCACCGGTAACTAAAACCATAACTGATATTTTAACAATGGATAATTGATAACGAAAGTAATAGAAAAAAAATCAATGTAATTACGGATCATATTTGTAAAAGCCCTTGCCTGTTTTTTTGCCGAGTTGGCCTTGTTTTACTTTTTCTTTTTGCATAACAGAAGGCTTAAACCTTTCTTCCTGCTGAAATGATTCATAGATACTTTGTGATACAGCTAAATTTATATCAATGCCAATAAGGTCCATAAGTTTGAATGGCCCCATTTTAAAACCACTCGATTCCATTATAGCATCAACATCTTCGATTATTGCGATGCCCTTTTCTACCAACTTCATTGCTTCCAGGTAATATTGCCTTGCTATGCGGTTTACTATAAAACCCGGTGAATCTTTGCAAAGCACCGGAGTTTTTCCTAATTGCTTTGTCAATTCAACAATGGCTTTTGTTGTTTCTTCATTTGTTTTATTTCCATTTACAACTTCAACCAGTTTCATAACTGGCGCCGGGTTGAAGAAATGCATACCAATCACTCTTTCAGGAAATTTTATTTTTCTTTGAATTTCGGAAATGGATAAGGAAGACGTGTTGCTTGCAAAGAGGGTATCGTTTTTATTGATTGCCGAGAGTTGATTAAAGATGGATGTTTTGGCATCAATATCTTCAATGATTGCTTCTATTATTATATCCGCGATGCAATCATTTATATTGTTTGAAAATTTTATGTTCTTAAAAAAAGTTCTCTTTTCTTCTGCGGATATTTTTTGTTTATCGTTTAAATATTGAAAATTTTTTTGAATTAATTCTTTTGCCCTTTCAAGAATTTGTATGTCCACATCATACAACAAAGTATTGAAGCCACTTTGTGCTGCTACTTGTGCAATGCCGCTTCCCATTGTTCCTGCGCCGATGATACAAATTTTATAACTCACGATAATGAGGAATTAATTTGATGAATAATGTTATGTCGTATAAGTGAGTGATATGACGATGCTTAATTGAAATACAAATGATTGTCACAAAGATCATTCACTTTATTTAACGCTTATCTCTGCTACGGCTATTTTTGTTTTGCCAAATATCCTGTCTTCTTTTCCTACGATGAACATATTTTTTCCGATGACTGAACCGAGTCTTGGCATTGCTGTTGGCTGATCGGTATTATCGAATAATGAAATTCGTTTATACTTACCCGTTAGTATGTCGAGCGTTACCTGGTAGCATGCTGTTTTGCGGAAATAATTAGCTGATTTTATTTTTTGCCCGAGCTGCAATACATTTTCATTTTTCTTGTTGTCGTTAAAAATGATATTGACTGTATTGTTGCCGGCAAGCGCGCCAAAGCCCGCATAAAATGGCAAATTAAAATTGGCAAAATAATAAGTACCTATGCTAAAACCGCCAGTACTGTTGTAGCCATTTTCAATAACTTCTTTTTGGTCTTTGGGTAAAACCTGTAACCAGCTTATGTTTCCGGTTGCATCAATCTTGCTCATCATTAAATCGCCGCATTCATATACAGTGTATGTCCTTGTCACCCAATTGCCGGGCATTCCGTTAAAACCACCTTCGTAATACGATTCGGTATAGGTATAGGAATGATATTTTTCTGCCAAAATAACCAATCCATTATCAGGGGTATAAAATATATTGCGGAACTGCATGTATCGCGAAAAGCCTTCTGCATCATCCTGGATCTTTGCGAGTTTTTCACGTTCCTTTTTTTCTTTTTTGCTGTCAGCATCTTTGTCGTCACTATCATCAGTATTATCGCTGTCTCCATCATCCAATGTTGTTATTAAAGAAGTATTAATTTCTTTTTGATTGGTAGATAATACATTTCCGGTGGCTGGGTCAATGCGTTGTACCAATAAACCATTTATTTCCGCGCCTTTTTTCTCGTTGCTGTAAAATGCCGCCAGCACAAGGTCTTTATCTTTTTCCTGTACCACTTTAGTGCTTACCAGCCATTTGCCCGCGATATCGGTATTTACTTCCTTTATCATCTTGCCGGTATTATCATAAATCCGCACGTTGTAATTTTTAAAGTCGAGGAACTTCGCTTTCTTTTTCTTTCCATCTTCATATTCATAGATACGGCCGACCAATACTACGTTTTCGTTGGTAGTATATAAAACATCTTCCAGTTGAAATGTTTTTGGGTCAAACTCATTGCTGATAACTATTGGTTTATCGGTTGGTTGCAGTTTAGTGTCAAACTGCCTTACTTCATAATTGTTTTTATCTTTACCTTCCACGCTGCTGACTACTACCATTTTAGTACTATCCGCATTGGTGGATATTTTAAAATCGATATTATCCCCTTTTTCTTCTTTTTGCCAGCTGGTTATTTCCTGCCAATCGCTTAAAAGCTCACCAGAATTTTTATCTATTTCAGCGCCTAGTAACGTAAGCGTTTTTTCTTTTTTATTATAGCTTGAAGCGATGATAAAAAATTTGTTTTGCAGTATAAAGAACTGTTCAAAATCTTTGCCTTTTAATTCTTTATTAAAATCGTTGCGGTATATTTCTGTTAATGAATTATCGAGCTTAACCAAAGTAGCGGATTCGCTTGGCAGTGAAAACATTTTTGTAACAGCATGTGTTTCTTTTAAATAAACACCTGAATTATCGGAATAAACAACGGCTAAATCTGTGCTTCCTTTATGCAGTTTAAATTCGTTGCCCCAGGTAACATTTGCCTGTTGCGAAAAAACGTTTACAGTTAGAAAGAATGACAAAAGCAGAAACGAAATGTTTTTCATTTGGAGATTTTTAAAATATACAAGATAAGAAATCAATAAATAGATTGAACATTATACTGCACTTGTAAACTGTTTTAAAAAGCGCAGATCATTTTCACTAAATAAACGAAGGTCTTTAATCTGGTATTTCAACATAGTGATACGTTCAACGCCCATGCCAAATGCAAAGCCTGTATATTTATTACTATCTATGCCGCAATTTTCTAAAAGGTTGGGATGCACCATTCCGCAACCTAAAATTTCTACCCAGCCGGTGTGTTTACAAACGTTGCATCCTTTACCACCGCATATTAAACAACTGATATCCATTTCGGCGCTTGGCTCTGTAAAAGGAAAATAACTTGGGCGAAAACGCACTTTTACATCTGAACCAAACATTTCCTGTACAAAAAAATACAAGGTTTGTTTCAAGTCGGCAAAAGATACATTCTCCGCAATATATAAACCTTCTACCTGGTGAAAAAAGCAATGCGCCCTGGCACTGATGGTTTCATTGCGGTAAACTCTTCCAGGACAAATAATACGGATCGGCAATTTACCTTTTTCCATTTCACGAACTTGCACGCTAGATGTATGAGTACGTAAAAGCCAATCAGGATTTTGGTGGATATAAAATGTATCCTGCATATCGCGCGCAGGATGATTCTCAGGTAAATTTAATGCGGTGAAATTATGCCAATCATCTTCAATTTCCGGCCCTTCGGCAACGGCAAAGCCTAAACGCTGAAAGATTGAAACCATTTTATTGCGTACTAAACTTATCGGATGGCGAGAGCCCAACGATAATGGATCTGCCGGCAATGAAAGATCGATTTCGTTGGCCGTTTTTTGTTGGTCGTCAGTTGACGCAGATTTTAATTCTTCATATTTTGCTTCTGCTAATAATTTAAATTCATTCAGTAATTGCCCGAACTCTTTTTTGTTTTCATTGGGCACATTTTTCATCTCGCCCATTACTGCTTTTACAATTCCTTTAGTGCCTAAGTATTTGATACGGAAAGCTTCTGCATCATCATTTTTTGCAGCAACAAAATTTTTTATTTCTTCTTTATATGTTTCTATTTGTGTGGCCAACTGTTCCATGGGCGCAAAAATACGGATTTGTTATTCACAGTTGTTGATTGTTGCCGCATAGAAACCTTACACTTATTTATTATGTTTGTTGCAAATTATTAAGGATGTTCGATTTGCATGATTTTTTAGAGCCGATCAATTTTTATGGTTCCGCTATCGAAGTTGGTTATAATGACGGGCAATTAGGCAGGTATATCACCGCTTATAAAGATGAAATGCCGGATTTAACTGAAATCGATATTGTTTTGGTGGGCATTGGCGAATCGAGGGGCGCCAGCCTTTTTAATCCCGGAACAGAAGGACCGGATGCCATCCGCAGGCAATTGTACCAATTGCATTACTGGCATTATGATATTACTATTGCTGATATTGGCAATATAAAAGACGGCGCTTCGATTGCTGATAGTTATGCGGCGGTTAAAACTGTTTTAACCGAATTATTAAAATTAAAGAAAACTGTATTGCTGCTCGGTGGCTCGCACGATATTACACTGGCGCAATATTTTGCTTACAAAGAATTACAGCAATTGGTAGAAGCTACCTGCATTGATGCACTGATCGACTTACGTGGTGAGAGCACGATACGCAGCGAAAATTTTTTATTGGAGATGCTTACCAGCGAGCCAAACTTAGTGAGGCATTATAATCATATAGGCTTTCAAAGTTATTTGGTTCATCCTGTGATGCTGGAAAGAATGGATAAGCTTCGTTTTGATTGTTTCCGGCTGGGACATGTAAAAGAAAATATTGATGAAATGGAACCCGTACTGCGTAATACCAACTTATTAAGTTTTGATATTAGCGCTATCAAACACAGTGATGCGCCTGCCAATGAAGTTACACCCAATGGCTTTACCGGCGAAGAAGCGTGTACACTTAGCCGTTATGCCGGGATGAGTAATGCCATTAGTACGTTTGGCATTTATGGTTACGACCCGCAGGCAGATATACATGAACTGACTGCCAAACAAATTTCGCAGATGCTTTGGTATTTTATAGATGGTAAAAGCCGCAGCAAAAAAGAAGCTTCAATTGAAGACCGTGCACATTTCAATGAATACAACACTGCATTCGCAGAAGTAGATACTGTTTTCCTTCAAAGCAAAAGAAGTAACCGTTGGTGGATGCAATTACCCAATAAAAAATTCATTGCCTGCAGCCATAATGATTATTTAAATGCCAGTCGCAACCAGATACCCGAACGCTGGTTAAGAGCGCAGGAAAGGGCTTTGTAATTAAAGAATGAAAAATTAACGAATGAAAAAGCTGGTTTGTAAAATACAGTTAGTTGCAAAAACTTTCATTCTTTCATTTTTCATTTTTCATTTTTGTTCCTGCTCTGTTTCACATCAAATTGCAAAGTCTGCTGATAAAATTTTGTTGAAAGATTCGTCTATCAGCACCGGCCATATCGGCATTAGTATTTATGAACCTGCAACCAATAGTTATTGGTATAATTATGATGCTGCTAAATATTTTGTGCCGGCGAGTAATACTAAGTTGTTTACCTGTTATGC
>Ga0302300_1002205_pt1 | contig 10307 bp, 11 predicted proteins | sample III_Palsa_E1_1_FD_198756 | JGI IMG/M metagenome (GOLD analysis project Ga0302300, IMG submission 198756) | Peat permafrost microbial communities from Stordalen Mire near Abisko, Sweden - III_Palsa_E1_1 | ecosystem: Environmental > Terrestrial > Soil > Palsa > Peat permafrost | place: Sweden... | reverse complement strand
GGCGGCTATAACTTTTGTAGTGTTTTTACGAAGAAGAAGGGTGGGGAGTAGGGGACTATTCTAAAATTAATCTGCCCAGCCAAAAGTTATTACCCCTTATTCCTAACGCTACAGATTCGTTATCAGTAATCTGCATGGCTTGTCCCGGACAAAAAATAGTATCGTCGTTGGCAGGTAGCCGAACAGGCCTTTTGCTAACGTTGCCTTTATCATCAATTGCTATAACTACCAGTACCCTGTTATTTATAGTTAGTAGTTGCGATGGGCGACTGCTTGTATTGGCGCTGTTCTTTTGGCTGTCGTTAAAAATGAGCGAGAGCGTATTAGTAGAATTATCGAACATAGGCAAATAAGAGTAATAAATAGTATAATCGCTACTCCTTAGCCCCCCATATAGTTTTACCTGGCTTTTAGGCAATGCCACGCAATATACCAGGGCGCCGTCCCGGTCAATATTTAAAACAAACATATCGCCATAGTGGGCGTCGTCGTTTTTATACCATTGGTATTCCAATACCCATACCTGGCCGCCGTCCTTTTTTAGAAGGGCTGTGCACTCCGGCATAAGCGCGTCATAGCTAAAAGGAGGACTCTGCGCGTCTTGTGGTATAGCCGTCATTTTTATATTGTCAACTGTTCCATTTTTACCGTTCACTATTCCGTAAAAATAACCTGTATGGTGATTAAAAACTTCATTAGGTTCGTTATAGAAGCCAGAAAATACGGTTTCTCCAAAGCTGTTTGTTATTATACTACTGGTTTTTATGGTTTCATTCTTTAGCCCAAGGTTTACAGGCCTAAGCTGGTCGGAGGTGGCGTCTAAATACCATAAGCAGAGTTCTTTTTTGTAGGCGCTTTTAACTTTGCTTCCTAAAACATATACCTCGCCTGCATTGTCAATCAACACTGTTCTTGTAGTAATGTATTTGTAGTTCATGTTTTCCTCTTGCGAAACCGATACGTCTCTTGAATAGATTTCGTTAAGCCTTTTGTTATAAATTCTTATCGCAAAATTATTTTTATCGGCTTTCTTTTGTTTAGCGACAGCTACACATGCCACTATAGTATTAGAGTCCGGAGAACTCTCCAGGTAAAAAGAAACTATATCGTTGGAGTGTACATCCCCAATTGGTTTAATAGTAGATAGTAGTTCGCCGTCGAATGAAATATCCTGCACATACGCTTTTGCCACCGATGTTTTTTTATTATAACTGCTCATTAACGCTGCAAACCTGTCCTTTAGCATTATAATTTTATGTACAGATATCATAGTTCCCCCAGCCTCTTTAAGTGAAGACATATTTATTGGTGTATCAAAAATCTTTCTGTTATCGGCGTCAAACTTTTGAAGGTAATAGCCGTCGGCTTGCGACCGCAGTAGGTAAAAGGCATCGGTGGCATTGTCTCTGCCCAGCATTTGCGAGCTATAGGCGTCTTTGTTTTGCAAATCCGTATCCCATAGTACTTCCGCATTTTGGGCTGGTGAGCTTAGGCTATAAAGGCTTATAAATAGCAGTAATAAAATAGGGCGCTTCATGTAGTAATAAAGAGTAATAATAATACAAATATAAGCAAAAGTTTTAAGGCTTAAGGATTGGTTATAAAAGCCTTTAAACTTGAGGTCGCAAATTGGGGCCTCCAATCTATTCTTTCTTTAAGATCACAAATTGCGTCCTTAAAGAATAAGTTTTACTTTTGCTCTAAGACATTTAACAAATGGCAAAACAAACGGAAGCGCTAATCCCCGACGAGGTTGTACTAAGCAAAATATACCTGATGAGAGGGTATAAAGTAATGTTAGACAGAGATTTGGCAGAACTTTATGGGGTAGAAACCAAAAGGTTAAAAGAACAGGTTAAGCGTAACATAGAACGTTTTCCCGATGACTTTATGTTTGAGTTGAACGAGGAGGAGTTTGAAAACTTGAGGTCGCAATTTGCGACCTCAAGTTGGGGAGGAGCAAGATATACCCCCATGGCTTTTACCGAACAAGGCGTTGCCATGCTTTCCAGCGTTATAAATAGTTAAAACAATACAATTAGCAAATAAGATATGAATTCGGATGTAGTAGCTTTAGCGTTGGCTGGTTTAACTCTTTTACTGTTCCTTTTAAAGAGGAAGAAAAAGGATAAAGGTGAGGAGAAGCAGGATAAAGAATAAAGGAACCCATCTTAACTAGTTTTGCCTGGTATTATTTTGCCCTTTTTCACCTCAACTTTCATCTTCATAAAATAACCAGAATTGCCTCATTACTGGTATCCTTTTTGGACTGTTATTAATCAATAGAGTGGTTATTAAAACGGTCTAAAATTATGAACTCTTATAATTTTCGCAGAATGGTAACAGGGTATATTAGCGTTCTGCTCTTAATAGTACTAGTAAGTGTAAAAGGATATGCGCAGGCAAGCAAAATTGAATGGGGGCAGGAGTTTGAGGACAATGCCTCTGTAAAACCTGTTTTTCTGAAGCAGGATGCTGAAGGAGTTTCCTATTGGCTTACTCCCAGAAATGGAAGGCTATTTATTACCGCCTTTAACAACGATTATGTAAAAATACAGACATGGCCGCTAAGGTTGCCCTACTATGTGGGTATGGATGTAAACAAATTATACTTCTCTCATAGCATAGTAATTAAAAATAAGCTATTGTTCCTTATGCACTATATAGATGATGGAAGTGGGCAGGAGGAGCAACTAATAGTGCAAGGCAACATAGACGATGGCGAGGCCAGCGCTAAATTAATTCACGTTGCCAGGTTCAATGCATATACTACAAATGGCCGTGTTATAGATGACTTACTACTAACGCCAAATTCTGATAAATTTACCGTTATGCTTGCTTCGGAGCTTCCGTTAAGAGGTTGGCAAAGGCATTGCCTGTTTTGCAGAGTAACACTTTGTACTGTGCAAGCGGTTATGGAAACAAAATCTTTGTTAAAGGTTCCGGCAAGCTGGGCAACGGCGTCTTTAAGTTCTCTGGACATGCCTGCAAAATAGCGCTGGTTTTTATAATAAGGCGGGGTTTGTGCTATAAATAACTATAATAACTGATGCTAATCGGCAAAAGACCCATTGAAAAAAACCTATTTGTCTTTATGATTAACCTATTAGTATATTATACTTTACAGAATCAAAAAATATTATTATATTTAGTTCAATAGGTTGTTCAAGAACAAAAAATATTAGTTATGATAACTCTCAGAAGAAGAATACTAATAATTCTGGTATTAGTTATACTTTTATTCGTTAATCCACTTGTATTAGGTTTCTTACACCGGTATTATGCGTTGGGGGCAGAGTCTTTTTTACTATTGCTTATTGCCTTAGTGTCCATTTCTGTTTTTTTCGATTTAAGGCTTAAGCGGTTTAAACTAACCTTGGGCATCATGCTTTGTATTTCCATGGGCCTATACTACTATACTAAGCCAAAATTGGTTTTTTTATCGGAAAGAATATTTTTTGAGAAAAGAGAAACCCAGTTAACGCAGTTGGCGCAGCTCCTTATCAGAAATCCGGACAGGAATTCGTTAAATAAAGAAAAGGTTGACCAGATGCTGCATAAACTTAATATAAACGCCGTAGATTATTCTAATAGTTACGTCGCTTTTAAAGTAGCTAACGGCGTAACCAATTTCGATGGGTTTCTATACAGTTACAGCCCCAGCGTGCCAGAACATTTGCATGGCGTTAAGATATATAAATACAAAAAACTAAAAGACAACTGGTACTCCTTTACCACCAGGTAAAAAATAAGTCCGGCGCTTTCGGGCCGGACTATCTGATGCTGTGGTTAGTTTTGTTTTGTAATTACCTTCTACCTTCTGCCGCCGCCGTGCCCGCCGCCATATCCTCCTCCGTGTCCGCCGCCATATCCACCACCGCCATGTCCGCCGGCGTAACCGTGTGCAAATCCTCCGCCGTGGCCATATCCGCCTCCCCAGCCTCTGCCGCCATAATAACCCGTGCCATAGCATGGGCCGTAATAACTATTGTAGCCGCAGGCCGGGTTGGGGTATCCATATCCTCCTACGCCTACAGCTATTCCGGGGGTGTTAATAACAATTTGTGCGTGTGCGGAGCTTAATCCCGCGTAAGTAACTAAAAATAGGCAGGTAAGTAACGTTATGATTTTCATTTTATAGATGGTTGGTGCGCTCCGAAACACCGAAGTTCTAAAAGAAGTTCAATCTTTCTAATAAATAATTGCACAATCATCCGCATTATTTTACCCCTACCTGCTCAGCAGTGCAAAATAATAGTACGGCTTTACAGCCGTACTATCTAATAATACAAAAATTTTGGTTCAGTTACTATCTTCTGCCTCCCCAGCCGCCATGGCCTCCGTATCCTCCCCCTCCATGGTATCCTCCCGCATAACCATGTGCAAATCCTCCACCGTGGTAATAATACGCCGGATGCCCATAATATCCGCCATAGTATCCGCCCCCATAATAACCTGTTCCATAACACGGGCCGTAATAACCATTGTAAGGGCATGCAGGGTTAGGGTATCCATACCCATAACCTCCTCCTACCACTACGGCAGGCGGGTTAATAACAATTTGTGCATCGGCTTTGTTTAATCCTGCAAAAGTTAATAAAACCAAGGTGGTTAGTACTGCTATTTTTTTCATTTGGCGTAGTAGGTTATAGTTATTTCTGGTAACAATAGTACAAAAATGCAGCCTAAGATTAAAAAAAAACAACTCCTTCTTCAAATTTTGCTTACCCCTGCCTGCAAAAAGTAATATAATCCGTATTAACAGGCGCAAAACCCTTTAACCGGATCAGCTTCGCTATCTGCCCCCGGTGGTAACTGCTGTGGTTAACTATATGCCCCAGTATGTCGCTAAGCAAGGTAGTGTAGGCCTTCCCCTCGGTAGTAACGTAACTTATGGGCGCTGCAAACTCATTCTCCAGCGTAAGCTTTTTTATAATACCCTCAAACATCAGGCTGCTATCGCGCACCTGCTGCTGCAACTGCTGCGGCAGGTAAATGTCCCAAATGTTAGGGCCCAGGCTAGTGCGGGTAATGCGGCTGGCCCATATAAACTTTGCGTTCAGCAGGTGGCTAAATAGCTTTAGCGTTTCGTCGTCAATTTCATTAAAAAGCAAAAAATCGGCTATGCGCTCGTTGGCCCAGTTATCGTACCGATACAATTTCTCAAAATACTCTTTCATGGCGGTAAGTAAAAAAGTTAGTGGAAATAAATGAAATATAGGAAAAATTGGGGAATAATGGAATGTGCCACAAAATAGGTTATTGCAATTTTTTTTGTAACAAAATAATACAATTTTGTATGAATACCTTTGCATTATAGATGTTTTTTATTAGTCTATAAATATTGCCGTTTAATCAACAGTTATATCTGTTTACAAGTTATTGATAGAACATAAGTTGATTTTATTATTATAAATTTAACACAAAAAAGTTTCTAAAATGAGAAATTATATTTTTATTGTGACAATAAGTCAACAAAACTAACTCTTTTATGAAAACAACAACAAAATTATGGGCGGCTATGGCTGCCGCAACACTTTTTTTAGGAATAGCCGATGTAAAGGCGCAAACGTTTAATGTTCCTATTAATGGAGCTACAAGTGGCTATCTAGGTACTTCAAGTGGAACCTTGCCTATACAGGCGGGTGGCACAACTACCAATGGGAATATTACATTTTCCACTTATAATGGTTCAACATTAGAAACTCCAATGACAATTTATAACACTGGTAATGTCTCCATTGGTTTAGCGGGTACGGCAAATTCGTTTACATCCATTACTTCAGGCACCAGCGGTTTTGCTTTTGGGTCTGGTCATAGTATAAGCGGAGCTTATTCATCCGCTTTTGGATCAGGCAATTCTGTCACTGGCAGCTATTCTTTTTTGGCAGGTAGTAATAATACGGCAAACGGTTGGTATTCAGGTGCCTTTGGAATTAGCAATCAATGCAATGCTTCCTATTCGTTTATAGCAGGAGAATCAAATATCATTAATAGCTCTGGAGCTTTTGCTTTAGGATACGATAATTCTGTTACGGGATATTATTCCGGAGCTTTGGGAGGAGCTAATATTGTAGATGGGGCTCAATCTTATGCGCTGGGGTATGAATGTAGTTCCATTGCAGCATATACTTTTGCAGAGGGTTATAATGCAAAAGCTAGTGGAACTTCATCTATAGCGATGGGAAGTTATGTACAAGCTACAACTGGAAGTTCTATTACTTTAGGTTCAGGATCTGGCACTAGCCCGTTAGTAAACAGTACAGCAAATTCTCTGGCAGTAGGTTTTAATAGCACAACTCCTGCTTTTACTGTAACAGGGGGTGGTAGTACTAGTTCAACTGGTATAGCTGGTTCGCTTACAGTAAATGGCGCTTCAAACCTTACTGGCGGCGCTACTATTGGTACAACTACTACTACGCCAAGCACTTTAAATGGCGTTTTTAACTGTACTAACGCTACCTTCAACGGCGGCACCTTTACTGGTTCTTCCACTGGTACATCAACCTTTGGTACGCTTACTGTAGGAGGGGCTACAATACCAACGGGTACAAACTCAAGTCCTAGCTACTATGCTCCTCTTCTAAATGGCGCTTATGCAGCTTCTCCTATTACAGGATATAACCTGGCTATGAATGGTAATGCCAATTTTCAGGGCGCAGTTGTTATTGGCGCTACTCCTGCTTATTTTAATCAGACTACGCTGCCTTATGGACCATTTACAGGCGGTCCGTATAGCCTTTTTGTTGCAGGCGGAATTATAACAGAATCTGCTAACGTGGCCGTGGCCAACTCTCAATATTGGGCAGACTTTGTTTTTGATAAAGGCTATAAATTAACTCCATTGGCAGAGCTGGAAAACTTTATTACTAAAAACCACCACCTGCCAGAAATACCTTCTGCAGAAGAAGTTGTTAAGAGTGGGGTAAACGTAGCTAAAATGGACGCCAAATTGCTTCAAAAAATTGAAGAGTTAACGCTGTACATGATTGATATGAAGAAAGAGAACGACGCTTTAAAAGAAAGAGTGAAGTTGTTAGAGAAAAAGAATTAATTAAGGAGATATTTTATATGAAAAATATCAAAATAATTATAGGGATGTTACTTATTGCTATAAGTATTCCCATAAGCGGCTATTGCCAGTATACGTTTATTACGCCTGCGGTTACAGTGTCTACTGCGTCAACAGGTATAGTAGTACATCCTTCAGCCGCTACGGTTACGCTTCAAATAGGCCTTACTTTTAGCAGAACACTGGCCAATAGCTCTTGTTCTAATGAGGCGGCAAGCGTTACCGCTACGCTGTTGTTAAATGGGGAACCCGCACAGGACTGGAATATTCCTTATCAAGTCCAGGGTCCTTGGAGTTTAGATGGGAACTATGGTATAGTTCCTTGTACTTACACGGATTGTTATTCAAATGGATATCCTACTTATCCTGTTCCTGGTAATATTGCAATTACTTTTTCAACCGCTCCTCCAGGGGTTACTAATCGGCTTTTTCCATATTTAACCGGTTATGGCCCGCATTGTATTACCTATTTTACAGGAAGTGGAAGTACTGGTATTGTTGTATATTCCGGCGTCTTTTATATGCCTACGAACTACAATATACTGCAGCAATGGCCTCAGCCGGATGGAAGCAACAAAAATTTTACCGGAACCAGCGCTTACCTACAGCAATTAGAGGGTCCTAACGGGCTGCCAAGCAATGTGTCAATACTGCCTATAGGCTTCGAGTTTTTTAGTACCTATGGATCAACAATTTACCCGGTTACTACTAACGATGTAATTATAGGAACATTTACACCCTTGTCGGATGAGGGATATAACCCGCCTACCAACCAGATTATGGCCTACGATATACTAACTACAGACCCTGCTAACCAAGTAGTAGTAGAAACAGGTAGCGTTTTGTATGCCTACGCTGGTAGCGGGGGGGGGCAATATCCCTGGAGCAACTCGGGGCTTATAAATCTTGGAAATATTTGGAATAGTCCGCCTGGCCCTTCGTCTGGTTTAAATTTTAAGGTTCAAAAAGGGGCCCATTTTAAGGCCTTACCAAATGGTATTTGCCAGGCTACCTACCCTGTTCCAATAAATTTATGTCAGCCAACTGGAACGGCTGCTTCTGTTAATCTTGGGGCTAATAGTGGTGGCAGTGGAGGTGGAGAACAAGGAAATGATGGCGCCGAAACCGAAGGTGAAGGCGCCGCCGGTGGCCAAGGAGGCCAAGGCAATGGAGGCGCTGGTAGTCAAGGGGGCGGAACAACTAACTTAGATCCGGACTGCTCGGGCTGTGGCGGCGGCGGCGGCGGCGGCGGCGATGACGATGATGACGACGACGACGACGATGATGACAGAGTTAGCGCGCCATCTATTAAATCAAAAGTTGTAATGGCGCCAGCGCCTGGTCTATCCATCTATCCCAATCCTACTAACGGTGTAGTAAACATAACGCTTACCAGCCCCGCACAACAAAATGTAACCATAGAGGTAGATGACGCAGTTGGGCAGCAAATTTATAGCGGTAACGCTACTTTTGTAGGAACAAAGCTGGTGCAAGCAGACCTTAGCGCTTCCCCTGCCGGGTTTTATATAGTTAAAGTAACTTCTGGTAGTAGTTCTATAAATCAAAGCCTTATTATTGCAAAGCAATAAGACTCTTTATTAATTTTTATTGTCAGAAATCCCGAAGGCATTCAGCTTTCGGGATTTTTTTTTTGCATCAAAAAATTTTTGCAGCAGCGAAAGTGGGAGAATAATGGTGTAATTTGATTATTTAGTGTTAGAAGGAAAAACAATAGTAAATAGGCTTGTATCTTTTTTATACTGAAGCATGGCGCAAACGGCATGTTGTGCGTAATCAATTCTGACGCGTGGATTTGTTATAGAACATTTAAATCCTCCTACTACATAAATGGAATTTTGTGAATTAGTAGTATACTGTAAACTGATACAAAATGAAATTGCTTGTTCTAATAGTTCCAGTAAAAAAACAGAACGATTTCTATTTTTTAAATTTATTTCAAGTTCTATAGCAGCGCCCAATCCCTCTGCGCGTGTTGCCATTTGTGCGCTTGTAAATTTATCGTACCATTTATTGGTATATGAACTTTTAAATGATGTTAAAGAGTATACAATTGAATCGGTAAGTTTTGTAATGTGGTTGCGATATAAAATAGTTGGACTTAATTCATATAACTCGCTAAGCGCTATAGTTAACCAATGGTCGGGTGGAAGCATTTCCACAGTCTTATTATGGTCCCTAACGTTAATAAGATAGTAAGCCCCTTTTTCGGCTGCGTTAATCCATTCATCATTGTTGTCTAGTTTAAACAATCTAATCAATGATAATAGCGCTTCTCCCGGATAATACTCTGATTCAAATTCCGAAAAAGTAAATGAGTCAGGAGAAAGTGTTGAATAAAATTGACCTGAAGGCTTCTGCATCCATAGTATAAATTCAGCAAGATTATACATTAATGAATGGTAAGTAATATCATTTGTTATTTTTTCTCTCTCGGTTAATGCCAGCAGAGCCAATGCAGTCCCTCCTAATTTTGCAACCCCTTCTTCTTTTACATAGTGAGCGCAATTTCCTTCTACATTTAAGGGATAAATCTGATGTGTTAAATAGTTCAGTCCATTATCTACAACAGGCAATAGCTTTAATTTAGAGCTATCGTTACCCATCCATTTATATAATGAATATAATGATCCGGCATGCCGTAGTATATTATACCCTGCGTGAAATGATGAAGTAGTAGGGTTATATTGATAATTAAAAGAACCATTCTCCTTTATATTATTAATAAGATAAAGACAACCATTATTAATTGAAGAATCAATTGAATCTAAAAATTTATTATCTATGTTATAGAAAAAATTATTCTGATTATCCTTATTGTTGATTGAAAGCATTTATGTTTATTTAAAAAAATTTATTTTAACTTCAATATAATCATAATTCGCTTTATTTGAAAAAAAATCAAAATTGAAGGTATTAAAATTGCATATTTATATGCTGCAAAAGAAGTAAAATAAATATATAATTGTACCCATGTAGCAAGGAGCTTTTTAAGTATTATTACTACTTAATCACCTCCAGTTCTATACGGCAATTGGGCCCCCAGCTTTATTAATATTGTAGGGGGTGCTGTATACTTTTAGTTACATCTTAACTTCTATGCTCTTTTTTTTAAGTGTAATAAACCAACCCAACTATATTTTTGTTCCACGGTAGTAGTGCTTACTTTTCGCATCACACGTTTTCACCTTGCGTAAAACTCGTGCCATTTGGCACA
>Ga0302300_1002204_pt1 | contig 10309 bp, 14 predicted proteins | sample III_Palsa_E1_1_FD_198756 | JGI IMG/M metagenome (GOLD analysis project Ga0302300, IMG submission 198756) | Peat permafrost microbial communities from Stordalen Mire near Abisko, Sweden - III_Palsa_E1_1 | ecosystem: Environmental > Terrestrial > Soil > Palsa > Peat permafrost | place: Sweden... | reverse complement strand
AAACAGAGAAACGACCCAACCCTAAAGAAGGCAGGGTCAGCAGTGGATTGTCTTGGTTGCACCTTAGCATTTTTGCAAGAGTATCTTGAAGAAAGATTCTCAGAAGAAATGACATGGGACAACTACGGGGAGTGGGAGATTGACCATATATTTCCCTTATCCAAACTAGATTTAACAAACCCACAAGATTTTGCCAAAGCATGTCACTACTCTAATCTTCAACCTCTGTGGAGTGAAGACAATTTGAAAAAGAGCAACAAAGTTTGACCTTCTCACACGTGGTGCAATGCCACCAACAGTGCGGGAGTCCCCACCGTTTCTCCTTCGGTGCAAGGGACTCCCGCTAGACATCCCCGCTTTGCGGCGGGACAATCCGGCACACCACCGGAGTAACACCAAGTTTGCAAGAACAGAACATTCGGCAGCCCAAGGCATAAGGCCGAGTTTGACCTGCAACACCGACGCAGGGCGAGGGCCAATCCCCCACGCCCTATCGTCAACCAAGAAGGACAAGCATGTCCGACGACATCCAAGATGAACCCCTCTTCGCTTTGACCGAAGAGGAACTACGCCAACGCGATGCAAACCTGTTGGTAGCCGAGTTTCAGAAAGTCACCAGTGTATCCCCGAGGATGCGCCGGGAGTGTGAATACGAACTTGAAGAAGCAAAGAAGAATAACTACAGATTTAAGAAGTAAAAAGACTGTTGAGGCGTGGGTAATCAGCCCCGCAAAGCGCGTATGCATAATGCGCCGCCATCTCGACAAAGTCGCCACACCAACCCGGTACAGGTTTGGGAACGTGGCGCACGCAGTTGTGTGAGAGGTTGGACAACCCAGCCTCGGAAGGGCGGAAGCCCCACGTAATTGCAACGCCGAGCAACGGCTTTACCTCACTCGATGCGGCTCTTCGCGTAGAGTCTGCTTTGTGAGGCCCCCGTTGCAGAGCACTTAGTCCGTCGTGGTTTCGCCCCACGCAACGGCGCGGGAGCCGTAAACCGCATTCGATGTAGCGTTGCATCAGGCCATCTCAACGCGTAGCTGGTTACCCACGCCGGATTCGGCAAAGGGTTCCGGCTCTAGAGGAGCGACCCGACCCTTAAAGTTTGTAAGCCCTGCGTAGCGCTCAAAGCAGGCTGACATCGGGACATTTTTAGAAGTAATTCTGCTCGAAAACTCCAAGGAGTGGTGAGCAGGAGCAATACCATGAATCACCAAGTGTACGACTTGCTTGCCGTGCTAACCCATCCGTACCATGTGACTTCTATGATGGAGGAAGACGACAGCAATGAATTTGAATTTACAAACTACAGGAGAACTCAGAAATGTCAGTCGAAACCGTTGTTGAAGAAGTAAAGGCCGAGGCAGTGAAATTGGCCGAAGAGGTTAAGGCAGTCGTTGTGCCAGAAGCAAAGAAGGCTGTGGTTACTATCACAGATTCTGAAAAGTTGATTCTTGCCGAGGCCGAGGTGGAGTACTTGAAAGCATCCGCCGAGATTCAGCGCCTTACTAAGATCACAGAATCGAAAGCTAAAGAGTATCAATCGGCGGTTGATTCCATGCTCAAGAAATATGTCTTGGACAAGGCCGATTATTTATTCGACGGCGTGAAAAAAGCCTTCACTCTGATCGAGAAAAAGTTGTAGAGTTTATAACATCCCAAGACCTCGAATCTTGGGCAGAGCGGGAGGGGCCTGAATCCCCTCCTTAGCTCGACCTATTCAGGAGGAAATGCAATGCCAAAAGGATTTAGAAAAGACCGCACACCTGCCGTATCAGAAACCGTCGTATTTGAAGACGTTGTCTATTATAGGTACCCAGACTCAAAGCGAAGGTCCGACCGAGTTTACTATAAAGGTTGGAGAAACGGAACAAAAACCTACCTTCACGTGGCGATTTACGAAAAGGTCAATGGGTTTATTGCAGAAGGCTTCGAAGTTCACCACAAAGATGAAGACCCACTAAACAACCCCATGGATGGCAGTAATTATGAACTGCTCCCGGTTAGAGTGCATCGTATTCACCATGCCCCGCATGGTATTGGCAGGACCGGACGCCCATTACTCAGAGAACCATGGACAACTCGTTGCTGGGAATGCGGAAAAGAAATTATAGCGCAGACAAAAAAGAAAAGATTTTGCGGAGCTACTTGCAACGCGGCTTTTCGCACAGCATATCTCAGGAATTATCAGCCTCAACTTTCCAGTTGAGGCTTTTTTGTGCTCGAAAATAGGAATTATCATGGATGACTCAACAAATAAACCGGAACCACCAGTAAGAACTCAGAATCTGCCCGAGGGCGTGACGGCTATCATTGTAAAAAACCCTTTAACAAAAGATCAGAAGCAAACGTACAGAGAGATGTTAAAAGGTGCGGATGGAAAGTTCAAAAAGAAGGAACGTCCTCTACCATCCTCCATAGAAGCTACACGGACAGTACGAAATTACGTGATGAAGCCAAAAGAAGGACAAACAAAGTCTGAACTTTTGAAGATGACGGAAAACATGGTGGACATAGCAAACAACCGCGATGTGAATCCAAAAACAGGTTTAAGAGACCCCAAGATGGCCGGAGTTGCGGTACAGGCTTATGAAAAAGTAATGGAAAGAGCCTTCGGTAAGCTGCCCATCGCAGATATCGACAGAGATTCCCTAAAATATGAGGGACCTACACTTATTGTGATGCCGCAAGTGGAGATAATGCATAGTAAAGTCATTGAAGAGACCAAAGAAGAAAAAGACAGACAACCAATTTTTGCCGACGTAGTCAGCATAAAGACAAACGAATAGAGAGCAGACTCAGATGCCACGCAAAGACCTTACGGAAATTAAGGAGAAACCGAATTACATCAGTGCTGACGGTACCCTCAATTTTTCTAAAATTTTTACTTTTCAAACTAAGCAAACTGAACTTTTACGAAACGTTTCCAGAAATGGAAAAGTGTACTTACAACCTGCAGCATCTCAGTGCTTAAGCGTTGGGGGTATTCGCGGAGGAAAAACTCTTGGTTGGCTCATGTTTGCGGCTATGCGTTATTGCTTGTCTTTTAAGGGTTGTGATATTTTAGTACTACGTCGTACGTTCAAAGAGTTGGAAGCCGGAGCGATCACAGATTCTCGCACATTTTTGCCTAAGGAATTATTTACTTACGACGCTACACGTCACGTTTTGACGTTTACAAACGGTTCCAGAATCATATTCGGTCACTGTGCTAACAATCTTGAGCGTGATCTCGCCCAGTACTTAGGACGAGCGTACAGTTTTATCTTAATTGACGAATGCGGTCAGTTTTCACCCGATGCTTGGATGATGTTGCTTAGTCGTAACACGGTGAACGCCGGATGTGAGCCTGATGAGTACGGTAATTTGCCAATTCCGTGTATGGTTGGGTGTACCAACCCTCTCGGACCACATTATGACTACTACAAAACTCTATTTGTAGAGCACGAGCCTTGGATGAAGCCCGAAGGAGCAAAGAAAGCTACAGACGGGTCGTGGTGGGTGCAAGAGGCAGGCGATTGGCGTCTAATTTATGATCCAAAAAGCTATGCATGCCAACGTTCCACGGTAATGGACAACGCTGAGTTGTTAAAGCGCGACCCGGGCATCATAGCTCGTCTAAACAGCATGCCAAAAGCCAAACGCGATAAGATGCTGCTTGGACTAGACGGCCTCACAGAGGGACAATTCTTCGATTGTTGGGACCCGTGGTACCACGTTATCAATTTGCGAGAAGACCCAGACGCAATAATTTGGCAGGAGCACCAGGATGTGTGGATAGGCTCCGATTGGGGAATGCAACACGCTAATGCTTCATACTTTTTCACCAAAGCCTTAGTAAAAGTATCCATTGGTGCAGATTATCGGCTCAAAACTGTATGCTTTGCAGAGGTTGTGACGACAGGTGGGAAGACGATGAGGGAACTTGCATCTTTATTGGCAAATAAACTACATTTACCAAACGGAAAACCAATAAAGATAAAGCACATTTACTTTTCTCACGAAAAATTCAACCGCGTTATGGAAGGGTTCGGGCATACACCAGCCGATGAGTACTCAAAAGTACTTAGAGATTTTGGAATGCCACCCGTAACGCCTGCTACCAGAGATCGCATCGCTTCTGCCTCATATATGTACAATATGATAAAGGGTGGCGACCTTGTTGTGCTCGACGTATGCAAAGATTTGATATTTGCTATGCCCAGCTTAATGCGCGATCCAAAAAACTTGGACGACGTGTTAAAAGTTGACTCAAAATCGGATGACGTCTACGATGCAGTCAGATATGGATTGTTTGGTGAAGCACCTAATAGAAAAAAATCAGATTCTCTTACGATACGAGACCAAGTGACGGAATTAGCAAAAACAGATCCTTTTGCGGCTCACTTTTACAAACTCAAGAAGGAAGCCGAATTAAAAAACAAAACCGTGTGTTTCAAACCTCGGGAACAACCAGTTTGGCAATCTAAACTCGATAATCAGTAGGAGACTCAGCATGGGCAAGCGAATTAGACAATTTCTGCGGGAATTGCTTGGCTCTCGCTTAGTCGAGCATATGGAAGTCGAACTTTTAAGACTCCAGAGCGACTTACAGCAGCTACGACAAGATAAAGACGAAGTTATAGCCGATCTTCGCAATGAGAAGGCCACGCTAACAGCAAAACTTGCCATTTTCGAGTTTTCTCTTCAGCAAAAAGTAGGAATTGACCCCGCCCAAAGATCAGCACGAAAACCCAGTTTTGGTGCGTTCGAAGAACCACGCCCCATGACAAGGTGGCAGCAGGTTGTCGCAGAACACGAAAAAGGACTAGAAAAGGAAGCGGCAGAACCCGCTAAGGTCTAAACATGGAAGACAAAGAGAAATGTTGCGGGGAATTGACGCACGTGTCGTTGTGTAAGGCTGAGAACGGTTGGAAAATCTCTTGTTCCTATAAACAAGAGGAAACTCTCTCCCAACGCGCCGGATGGACTCCCTGCATGCCGTGTGAGTGCAAAGACTTCGTAGAAAAGACAGAAGACGCAGCAATCGAGCGCGTTAAGAAGATTTTGAAGTGCAAATGCGGCAAATGCTAAATTAGGAGAAGAAAATGTTTGAATCAAAGTTTGGTAAGAAGTTTGGATCAAAGTTTGCCGCTAATCGACACAGCGAAGCCCATACCGAGGAACCCAAAGAAGAAGGCATGAAGAAAATGGGAGAGGGAGCCAAAGCAAATACAACTACGGCCCCCGGCGCGGACAAGGCCATGAGCCGTACGGATGAATCCGGTGAAGCAAAGAACGCGCTCCCCGAAGATACCAGTTTCGAGCAAGGTAATGAGCAAAAAGGCATGAACATGGAAGAGAATTCCGAGCCCGAAGAGAATACCAATCCTCAGGAGTCAAGAACTGACGAACAGGGTGAAGCTACTAATGAGGACGCAGTTCCTGATGACGTTAAGAGTGATGCTCAGGCGCACGGCGCGGCCCATCGAGTGACGGTGACTCACGACCATGCAGCCGGAAGACATATGGTAACGTCTCAGCATCGTGACGGACACTTGCACACTTCTGAACACAAAACCGCAGGTGCGGCACACGCAAGTGCTAGGCATCTAGGTGGAGTCGTGCCAAAGACTGCACCAAAGGCTGCGCCGAAAGCCGCGCCAGAACCTGAAGATGATGAGTACTCTCATCTGTTGAACTAAGGAGACACCATGGCAACCTCGACACAAGACGGAAAAAAGAAGTTCGGCAGTTCTATGGTGGCTAAGAGATACGACTCCTTCCACCCTAAAGAGTCCAGTTACGACGGTGGGGATCAGCCCAAGATGGAATCCACACCTATGAAGCACGGTGGAGACGCTGAAGTGAACAACTTTAGCGGCAGCGAAGCGCACGACAACCCCATGGATACCTCGGCTGAAGTTGAGGCTCCAAGTTCGGTTGTGGAGCACCACGGTGTAGCGAGAGAAGTAGAGTATACGCACGACCATGAGAAGGGTGAGCACCAAGTTCACTCTACGCATGAAGATGGTCATGAACACCGCGCAGCCTTCAAGGACCCAAATTTGGCATATGAGGCTGGTGGCGAACTACAGGCCGACAGCGTGAAGAGACGTACACACCCAGATCAACAGGGCGCAAGTTCTGAGGGTGACAACGATGAGGTTCCTCAGCATGAGGCCGCAGATTTAGCATAAGGAGAAACTATGGCAGCACTAGGAGCAAACGGCCAAGCCATTACACTTGGTGACCAAGTTACCATCATTGCCACTACGGTATCAACAGCGCCGTTTGGTACAACTATCCCTTCATCCCTCGCAATGGTCACAGCCGGGACTGCTTTGACACCCGCAACGTTCGTGCATCAGGCGAATGATGCAAAGGCAGTTCAACACTCGGTAGACGCCACGCACCCCGCATTGTCCATCGCAGGAAAAGCCTACGGCGCAGCGGGTGACCAAGAGACGGTCATCGGTACAGTCACAGCAATCACAGGTTCAGGTAACACAGCCAGCCTTACCGTCACACTTGCAACATCGGGTTTGAGCATCATGGTTCCCTCAGGCGTATGCAACAGCGCATCGGCTGTCGGTGGAACGCAGTAATTTGAAATATCCCCAGACTTAGCGGTTTGGGAGTAGACTCGGCGGGTGCCTTCACACCCGCTTTGAGTCGCCTTGAAGGAGGCGTAATGAAATACCACGATAGAAAACCAAAGACGTGTAAGTATTGTACTCGGCCAGCCCGAAGAAATCTAAACAACTACGGAGTAAACAAGGGTTACTACAGAACCTGTGGTTCCGAAGAATGTATAACAGCACAGTACCGAGACAAAGCGGTCAGTGCAAGAAAACATTGCAACACCGTTGCGACCTGTGAGAAGTGTGAGGCTGAGTACACCCGCGCATCTTCACGACAAAAGTGGTGTAAGACGTGTGCACCAAATGCATCGGCACGAGCCAGATTAACGCGGTACAATGTTTCGGCTCCAGAGTTTGAAGAAATGAAAGCAAAGAACAACGGCATGTGTCCGTTGTGTGAAAAAAGACCTGCCACGGTTCTAGACCACAGTCACATCTCTGGTAGAAACAGAGGCGCTCTGTGCAACGGATGCAACATACTTCTCGATAAAATAGAAGACAAAGAGTGGCTGAAAAGAGCAATCGAGTATGCCGTTTGTTAGCCAAGCGCAAGCAGGTTGGGCACACACCCACCCCGATGAATTCGGCAGGAAGAATTTGAAAGAGTGGGACGCAGCTACCAAAGGAAAGACGCTTCCCAAAAGAGTGAAGAAAGCACCTGGGCTAGGGAGAAAAAAGCCATGATGGGATTAGGAAAAAAGAAACTAGCCTCTACCGAGGCACCATCCTTGGATTCCACACCAATGGCGTCGTGGATGAGTGGAGAAGCGCCCTCACCAAAACCTCGCAAGAAACCCCGTGTGGATTCGGGTGGGCAATTAACACGAGGCAGCAACAAGTTGGCATAGGAGAACAGCATGACTGGACTAGGAAAGATTCACATCAAAAAGTCCCATAAGGGATTATTGCACAGTGACACAGGTACACCACAAGGTGACAAAGTCCCAATGTCCAAGATGCGGTCGCAGAAAGCCAACGGTTCACCAGCCGAACGCAAGAGAGCAACTTTTGCCCTCAACGCACGCAAGTGGAATAAGTAGGAGAACGTATGGCTCTAGGAATGGCACGACCGAAGTCAAAGTTGCCCAGTCCCTCAACTAACTTCAAGTTTTCGAACAAGCAGGACTATATGAGCGAAGCGATGAACGCACCGTCGTCCAAGAAGGGGAAACAATGACAGGCTTAGGAAAAAAGAAGAGCAACGCAGAACCTGCTGACTTAGCGGCTGCGCAAGCCACGCCGGGAACCAGCACTAGCACGGGAGGAGCCACAGCCCATCGCAACACAGGTGCGGCCACGGGTGGAGCGGTGACTATCACAATGTCGCCATCCTCAACTTCAACCGCTACCACGACAGGTGCGGGTGCAGGCAAAGGTGCTAAAGGCAAAGGCGGCAAGGGTGAAGAGAAGCCGCCGCAGCACGTGCACATCCATGTTGACGCAAGAGGCACGAGCGGACATGCAATCGACGGTAACCAAGACAAAGTCAAAGATGCCATGGGTCTAGGCAAAAAGAAGAAGTAAGGAGCAACACATGGAAACGGATACTTCGACTCCCAGCAATGTTGGGACGGGGATGGAAGGGGCCAAAGGCGGAAGCGATGCACAGCCAGAGAACCCTAACGAGAGTCCCCTTGGCGTCTACGCTCCGTTCCCTTATTCGCCAGAGCCGTTCGCAGAGTTAAGTGATGCAGCACGCGGTGCCCTTATTGCGCTAGACAACATAGCGACCAAGACGGACACAGCAGCACGACGCATGGAAGTAGAACAAGCATGGGAAGCACTTCACTTTGAACGTGGCTATCAACACTTGTTGCGCGGTAAACAAGGTGGATGGCAACTCCCAGGCGCGAACACAGGGTTCGGCGCTAAGGAACAGAAGAACAACAACACCATTTACGACACCAACGTTTACGGTCCCAAGGGTGACATCATTGTCGCAGCACTATCGCGTGAAGTCCCTAAAGTTGAATTCTCCCCATGTAACCCAGAATACGGCCCAGACCGAGTAGCAGCCGAGGAAGCAGAACGTTTCAAAGAAATTTGGGCACGCAACAATAATCTTCATGGGCTTCTCACTGAAGTAGCCAGAATCTTCTGGAATGAAGATCGTTGCCTTCTGTGGACGCGCTACGAATTGAACGGACAGAAGTATGGCTTCGAAGGAGAAGTGCATGCCCCAACCGTTCCTGAAAACATATTCAATGAACCAGATGCAGAGCCTACGGGTCAGGATACCCTTGACGATGTTCTGGCCGCACAAACCTCTGAAGTGGAAGACGAGCCAGAGAGCAATGGTGGGGAAGACCTCCTCATACAAGCGGGTGGAGCAGGAGATGACCGCAAGCCGCTAGGACGCGAAGTAACAACAGTCCACGGCAAGTTGGATCACAAGGTTCCCATCGCAGTTGACAGTTTCGATCTTATGCAGTTCGTGCAGTTGTCCTTGGACTTGGACGTGGCAGTAGTTCGTGGGATGTTCCCATGGATTGCCGACAAGATTAACCCAGGCACTGACGGAATGTCCGAGACACAGTTGGACAGAATCGCTAGGGAGAATGTACGCCAAGCAGTAGTAGGCGCGTACGTAACTGGCGACTCCTTGAATCGACATAGCACAGTGAAGTTTTCTTGGTTTAGGCCGTCAATGTTCCTAGACCAATCAGTGAGTGATGAAGCGAAGGCCGAGTTGCTGGAAGCATTCCCTAACGGGGCATTGCTGGCCAGGGCTGGTGCCGAGTACGCTTTTTCACGCAACGAGAAGATGGACGACCACATCGTAATTGGACACCCATGGGCTGGTAAAGGCCAGAACCGTCGCAGCATGGGCACAATGCTCATCTCGGTACAGAAGCGAATCAACGACTGGGTAGACTTGATGGACGACTTCTTCAAGCGCACCATACCAAAGAAATGGTACAACGCCGACGCTTTCGATATGGAAGCACTGAAGACGCAACCCAACATCCCTGGAAGTTCAGGGCCGTTCTTACCGCAACCGGGACTTACACTACCAGCGCAGTACATCATGGTAGAAGATACGCCGCAGCCTCAGGCTGCACTGCCTGACTTCATTAAGTGGTTCATTACTACGTTTTCAGAGGAAGTATCAGGCGCACTGCCGTCCTTATTCGGAGCCGCAACCGGAGAACAAACAGTCGGCAACGCTGTTATTCAGCGCGACCAAGCATTGCAGCGCGTAGGCTCACCGTGGAACGCATGCCAAGACATGTTCGCAGCAGCAGCACAACAAGCAGTAAAGTGTGCGGCAGAATGTCGTGACGGCAAGACGATCCAAGAGAATATCAAAGGTAAGGGCAACGTTTCAGTCAACACAGCGAACTTACTTGCTGGAAATGTCACCTGTTACCCAGACACCAACCCAGCATTCCCAGAGTCACAATCTCAGAAGGAACAGAAGCTGATGACCTGGGTAGACAAGTCTGCTGCAAACCCAGCCTTGAATGCTATTGTGTTCTCACCAAGTAACTCCATAGAGTTGTTCGATCAGATGCGCATGAAGGGATTCAAAGTCCCAGGTGCATCATCGGCGGCTAAACAACGCAATGAGATGGAAGTCCTGTTGAGAACAGGTACGCAAGACAATCCTCAGTTCGTTCAGATGCAGAGCACACTGCAGAAAGCAACTCAAGGCATACAACTGGCTCAGGCGTCTGGACAACCAG
>Ga0302300_1002184_pt1 | contig 10370 bp, 6 predicted proteins | sample III_Palsa_E1_1_FD_198756 | JGI IMG/M metagenome (GOLD analysis project Ga0302300, IMG submission 198756) | Peat permafrost microbial communities from Stordalen Mire near Abisko, Sweden - III_Palsa_E1_1 | ecosystem: Environmental > Terrestrial > Soil > Palsa > Peat permafrost | place: Sweden... | reverse complement strand
TTAAAACCAGAGAGTAATCGTATACTTAGCATAGCAATAGTTAGTGGATAACACATATGTTTAATAAATCGTATATGTTAAAAATACAAAGACATTAAAATTTGTCTAGCACAATAAAGTATTATAAATGTTGTATCAAAACGATGTTAACCCGTGTTCACTACAAGATTAAAAAATAGTAAAACTATAATATATAATTAGATTAATGCACTATTTAAAATAGTGTAATTTGTTATTTACAATGACATTGTTATCTCTCTTCTCCCTCTTTCTCTCTTCTTTCTCTCTTCTTTCCCACTCTATTTATTGTATGTTTAATAATGTATGTAAGAACCATATGAAGTCATAATATCATCAATGTCAGACTGTTTAAAAAATCGCCCTAACAGTAGTTTTAAACTATCACGACAATCGATGTCGACAATCTTAAATGAGTATCCTGTGGTTACTCGACCTCCCGCATTGAGGACCAAAGTAGATACACCTAACATAATACAATTATTACTCGGATAATATTTAATATACCTCTTGTTCTGTTCCTCTACAATATTGTCTTTATTCGTACAAGGGAAAAGAATAACATTGGATTCTCGTTCATCTACTGTCTCATGATACCCATCGTAGATCGTTGGGTTATCTTTCATCTCAGTATGAAGTGGTGGCAGTAATTCATATTCCAACCCTAGCCATGTGTTAGGATGATTAAGATGTTTAATCTTCTGATTTAGCTCATCACATGATTCAAAAGAATTGGAAGAAACGAGAGATTCAAACAACTCTAGATTGTGTTTTGCCAATAACACTTTACATAAAGTCAGATAGTGATCATTTACAATCTTCACTCCATACACAATCTCAACATCTTCTATCTTTCCCATAGTTTTGTTAATCCAATTAACAAAAATAAATTTGTATCAATTAACAATTTTTATATGTCAGATCAACGAAGTAACAAGACAGGAAAACTTAAATGGTTAAAATATATTAACGATTTTCTACTATTTATAAAAGCACTTGTTTAACAAGTGTTATGAAAAATGTAGTTGATAATGTTTATACATGTGCACACAATAATCATTATTATAATTATAATATTAGTAACACTAATAAAATTGGCTGCTATAATGTGTGTAACAAAGAACTTCTTTATTATCGTCTTGTAATAATTTTACTTTACACTTAATATTCTTATCATCTGTATTAACTGATAATATTAACTACCTAGTTTTCATATTGGTTTATACATTTAACTATGTAAAGTTGTATTTTAATTGTGTTGTGAACATGTAAGTGTGGAGTCAAAAGTAAGGAATGAAGTGTTAACTGTGAAATAAGAACATATAAGCATGAAATTGATAGTAATTGAGAACAATTGTTGGATATAAATAAAATTGTTACACTCGAAACTATGGACAGCGATGATTGTAAAAAACAACAAAAACAGTCAAGAGATGTTGATACCTCAGCACTAGCCAGTCAATCTATGTCGGTTGACCAGATGATGAGGGTATTATTAAAAGATCGTGTGGTTGAGTGTAACTCACCTAAAAATCGCCTAAAGTTGTATAAACAACTAAAACAAAACAACATTCGATATCATGCAACCATTATCGGTTATACAAGTGGTAAGAAGAATGTTAGTTACTGGTCTGAAAACCGTTGGACTGTATCAAAGATGGCCAAATGGATCACAGATAAGCGTCTAACGAAAGACTTAATGAAACAAGCCTATGATTATGCTAATTATAACCGTAAAGAACAAGGTCAACAAGAATATACCTTCAGTGATATCGAGGGTATATTTGACACTAAAGACAAACAAGAAATCAAGAGAATTATTACCACTTTATATGATGAAGACATATTAAGTTATGACAGGGGTCATCCATTTAATGCACACTTGTGTATTTACAAGACTATCGTTCGTATTACACTGTGTTAACACAATTTTTACAGAACATTATAAAAATATCTTATTACACAATTTACTATAACATAATAGTATGTTACATACTATTATTAACATTGTTTGATCCTACCATCCAAATTAGGGATTAGATTTCCCATGACTCAAGTAACAATATCTTTCAAAAAGATATTACATAAATAACTAGTATTTATTATACTAACTAATAATCCTTATACTTATTTGTTAATAGATTAGTGGATTACTACATTTTAATTAATCTCTAGATTATCAGTGAAATTTGGATAATTTAAACAAGTTTGGAATTTTTAAGTTTGAGAAGGAGAGAGGGAGGGAAAGAAAGGTGTTTACTAACAGAGTATATATATACATTATATATTTACGTAATAACTTTTAGTTTGTTAATGTTTATCTACTATTAAAAATAGTAGCTGTTTACTATGCTTATATACGTAATATAATAATTTAATCGATATCGTCAATATTAGGTCCATAAGTAATAACACGTTCATACTCAGACATTGTGTTAGTTGATGTGTCGGTTGATGTACCAGTTGATGTACCAGTTGATGTACCAGTTGATACATCAGTGTAATTATGTGGATAAGGTTCACAATTGAGCTCATGTAAATAAATTTCACAATAATCCGAGTTGTTTGTTGGTTGCTTTTTAGAGTGTTCACCGCTTTCGTAACCTAATGTTCTTGACATAACAAATGAAGATTTAGCACCATGTTCATTGATGAATTTAACTGTCTCTTCAAATTTAGCCTTACTGACGGGATACTTGCCACTACAAATTATTACCTTCTCATCTACAATGAATGGTGAAGGTGAAAGCGGATATGGAAGTGTTGACATATTAAAGCTTGGAGTGTATGTTCCTTTATGTTCACCATCTTTCTCACGTAAACTGGCAAGTTCCTGTTTCAACAGGTTGTTTTCTAACATCAACTATTTAATTTCATCAAGTAATTCGGTTGTCGACATTTTTGTGTGTTTAAATGAGGAGAGATGGAGAGATATTTAACTCATATTTATTCCAGTACTGCTACATCTTGTTTTATATACACATACATTGTTTGTTCAACTCATAACTGTAATCACTATATACATTATGGTATTGTAAAGTTAATCCTATTTGTTTTAACATTAGCAACTTATTACAAAATGTATAATGTTAAGTATAAATAAAAACAACCACAATTGACAAGTAATACATACCCAGTGAAGTGAGTGAATATATGATATGAACTACCTTTGGATTATTATTTTTTTATATTAGGGTAATTACACAGCTATATGTATAAACTGAAGGTGGGCTATACTAGGCAAAGATCCACAATATCCATGAAGATGTTTTAGTAATTAATAAACAATTATATGGATGAGCCACATGGATATTGTGGATCTTTGCCTAGCGTAGCCCACCTTCGGTTTACACGTATTGCCATGTAATTACCCTTAAGTTACCTGAATGTTGTCTCGAATTGATATAACTTTACTCATGTATGTGTTTGTTGTTTGTTGTTTGTTGTTTGTTGTTTGAATGACTGGTTAAATGAATAGATGTATTACATTAAACAATGGTAGTATACGTTATACCATACATATGATTACAAAATGTAATATTTATAAACATGATTGTGTTTACGAATCGAATGTAATTTTGCATTACACAAATTAAAAATTGTTATGTGACATAACACTTATAACTTTAATATCTCAACAATATATAAATAATAACTAATAACAGATAACATGTATGTTACAATTGCAATATGTATACTGTAATGTTTAATTTTACCATTTTTACTAGAATGTAAATGTTAAACACAACTATAACCAAAGGAATTAAGACATGTGTTTAATATTTTAATGTTTATACAATATATTTTACACTTGTATTACTAAAATATTTTACATATGTAATGTAGTTGTGTTTTGTATATAAAACTAGTATATTAGTTATTTAAATGTACTTACATATTGTAATATACATAATTACATGTTATTAACAATATAACTGGTTAAAGTTATACTAATTATCTTAAGTTAGTGGACACAAAAGATATATATATATATATATATATATACTACCAATAAAATTTAATGGTTGACAAGTCATAGTATAACAAAGAAAGTTTTACAACTTGTAGTTGTAAAAAGTAATCTGATAATGACATTCTTAGTACCATCTTTTTGTACCTTATTTTGTTGATCTGTCGTTCTCTTATTCTGATGTTTTGTTGATCTCTTGATCTTTTGACATCAGAATAAGAGAACGACAGATACATACAATTATAACATGATAACAATATGTATTATTGATATACACTATATAATCTCGACAGCAATCGATGTGGGAATTACAGGTAAGTGAACAACAATTACAGATTTTCTTTCAGGTGGAACATTGGTGTAATATTTTAGGGATTGAACAGAGGTGGAACCGGTGTTATATTTTTTGTTGTATTCTACTGCTGGAATGTAATGTTTGAACCCCGTACTCTTATCATACTCAGGATACCAATCACCTACTGGTTGTGTCACCAAGTTATTTTGGTTAATAATATTGATGTATTGATTGAAAGTCATTCTAGTTGGCTTTGATGTTTGTTCCTTTCCATTATGGACTTGAGTTCTGATCGTGGGTAAGTAAACATACGTTTTATTCGGGTCAATACGAATTACAAACAGATTATTTCCTTTTGTTGCAAACTTGTCAACAACATTATCTTGATAATATGTCTCCAATGACAAACTGTTATCATCAGTATATGTAAATGGTGCTTTGAAATATATCGCATCATCATTATCATAAATAGCATTGTTTTTGAAATCTGGATCTTTCCTACTAATAAATTCAGCCGCTGATACCAGTCCTTCCTCATAAACAGCTGGAACATCGACAACATTAAAAATACTAAAAACCAATATACCTCTTTTTACTTGTGGGTATAAAATGCATACATCATCATCCTGAAAGAAGACCTCATCATTACGATCCATAATAATTTATTACCATACATTACTAAAAACTCAAAATGTTCTATTACTACTAACTACTTAACTTATCATATTGTATATGTAAAGTTGAAAAATGTGTATTGACACACGACATGTTATTTTTTTAGTTTTGTCATGGAACACATACATAAGAATACACTGGAGTAAGAAAATACAATGGTAAACAACTGTATGTCTTTATATGCATGTTAATTTTATAATAATAGGTTATTACAAAGTTACAACTATAACAGTGTAGATTAATCATTATAATACATAACACTAAACCATTTAGTGTAATAACATTATAGCACTAATAATTACTAGTGTAAATGTATCTTGCAATTAACATACTACTATCATGTTTATTTGTCTACTGGAGTTTGTTGTAGTAATCATTACAGTAAACAAATTAGTGTTAACTGGTTTATTTACACGACTATAAACTAACAATATATTCTTGAGGTGATGTAACAGTAAGATTGGATATGATGTACTCCCCATTGTGTTTATACTTGGTTATGAACATGTCTTATTAACTATATTAATATATACTACCTTGATACTCCTAACTAAAAAATACAAGTATATTGTATTTTCATAACAACGTAAAATACCAAAATTATATGACTGGTATGTTTATCATAACTATGAGGAAAGCGCGTTAAATATATGTAGTGAACAGAAAAAAGCAAGAAGTACTGGATATACACATATATTGTATTTTTTAGCAGTTACTATCCTTCTAAATATTATTATAATACTTTTATCTGTTACAGTAATATTACTAGTGTATAAACTAAACAAAAATCGTAAGAGTTTACACACACAACAGTATATTGTTTAACACACTTAGTATACTTAACATATGTATACATTACAGTAATGTACTACTATTATTAATAAACATTATTACCTGTCATTATGCAAAATTATTTAAGTTGTATACTTGTTATAAAAAATGTAGTAGTGTAGTGATAACCAAATGTAGATTTGTTACAATCTGTATTTGTGACATTTACATTTTAACATATTAGATAACATACAAAACATAGGTAATTACAAATGTGTATATAAGATTTAGTATTTGGATGTGTATATCTTTATGTGAATGAGGATGTATACATACACATATATACAATATTAAATTGTTTGTTTACTGGTTGCATGTACATTTGTTACAATTACAAGTAAGTATATGATCTTGTAACGTAGTAATCATCGAAATAAATAAAGTTATATACATATAGATTGTTGTAAACACAATTACTATTATATTAAACAACAAAGCTATAACAAATTGCCTATTAGAATGTACCGACAACTACATGACAGAATAAATGTTAGTAGTGTTACTAATATTTAACATCACTACCAAAACATACAATTAATCTTTGGTTAACAACAGAGTCCAACATTACAGTTAATAATACACCATATATTATTACAACAACATGATAAGAACACACACATTTTGGTTTTAATTTGTATTACTTACACATACTAAATAATGTTACAGTAGATAATTTAGCACAACAATTGTTGTGGATGAGATATTGTTAATCTAGTTTAGTTAAATATTAGCAAAATACCATAATATTTTATACCTTTTGGGTTGATATCTTTTTACCTTGATGCTCTAATTTTTTATACTTTACATGTTATAGTATTGTGTTACCAATTTACTAGTATTGTTACTATACCCAACCTTACCTCACTCCCCAGTATTTGAACTATCAAGATATATTTAACATGTCTGGATTACAAAATAGTAAGTTAACAAAAACAACAACAACAATACATGTTAAAATAATAGTAAATACATTTATAAGTGGAGATATGTATACAATCTAGGAACATGGTTAGGTAATACAAGTGCTATTACATGGCCATACGTGTAAACAAAGATCCACAATATTCATGTAGATGTGTCGTGTAATTAACAAATAATTACACATGTAGTGTTACATGACTATTGTGGATCTTTGTTTACACGTATGGCCATGTAATAATACTTAAGTTATTTGGTTATACTTTATTAAGTCGTAATTTTACTCGTGTTTGTCATTTGAAATGTGTGTATAAGTATATTCAAGTCAAAGTATAATCATATCTAGTACAACTTTAAATCTATTTTATTAAACACTTGTTATTTATACGTTGAAATGAAGAGGTAAATATATACATCCTCACATACATTAGTGGTTCTGAGAAGTTACAATATAGATGTTACAAGATTTGTTTAGTGTTTATACAACCAATTGTTTTGTTACTAGCAGAAATACAAATAATACATAACTGTTATGTACCACAAATTGTGGTAATGTAAAAAACGGTAAACATATTAACACATTTTAGTTACTATAAACAATATTAACAAATTTACAGTGTTTAATACACACTTTTGTAAGTCGTGAACAAAAACAAGAGTATACAAATGTGTTTGTACATATAACCAATAACAAAATATTTGTACCCAGGTCACAGAGAACAGTGTTACCATAATACTGAAAAATACGTGTTGGTGTACAATATGTTAATTTTTTAGTTTTGTCATGATAACATAGATAATGGTATATGTGTGGATAGTAAAATGGTAAAGAGTTATACCAATATGTAATCTCTCTTAAATAAAAACAGTCTAATTACAAGATTGTAACTGTAGTATAATACAAATTAAAGTATAACATGTATTACAATACTAATTTAATGTTATAACAACACATATGTTAATAACATAAAGTTGTGGTGAGTGATAGTATGTGTGTAATTGTAAGTAACCACTAATTTTACTACACAAGTTGTAATTACTTTATTTTGTTAAACATATTGAGGTGTTACCACTTAAAATATGTTAAACAGTGTGAGAGAAGGAAAAACACAATTAATGGTTTATGTTATATGTTCAAACAACAGTACATAACAAAGGACATGTAGTTGTGTACATAATGTCTGTGGTTGTTAGTTACACAGATGGCGTGTAGACCAACCACTATAAATTAAGTAGTTTCTAAACAAAAAACCAGTAAAGTTACATAATATTTGTGTAATTAACAATCCACAAGTATTATGTAAAATATACATGTAATTGTTTGTCACATACCAAAGTGAATACATGAATATTGTGGTTCCTTGGCTAGCGTAGCCTACTATTTGTGATAAACGTAGTGAAAAGACTGAGTCTCACAAACCGAAGGTATATCTGAAAGAGAAATGGCTGTGCCAAACAGCTTACACATATTGCCATGTAATAACACCTAAATTATCTGACTATGTTCTTGAGTTTCCCATGACATATTCTTGTTTATAAGTTATTTAGATGAATGAGTGATATTACACTGTGTAATATTGTGTTTAACATACACGTTCATATACTAATACATGTATAACAAAGTGTTGTACATATTTTTATCAAACACCTTATATTTTTACTCTCTTGGAATCTTATGTGTAGTAACAATTATAATTACCTAGCGAAGTTATACGAATACAAGAAGATGTAAATTACTAAAGTAGTATGAGATAGTGTGTTTGTAAAAACATAACATTGTTATATTAACAATATGAGATAGTTTACCATTGTTTAACGTTATTGCCACACATATTACTAAACGTATAAACACTACTAAAAATTATAATTTAATTTGATGATATAACATTAACTTCATGTAATCTTCTTTATATGCTGTTTAGTTGTATGTAATGACTGTAAATAATAATTGTTTGTGTATACGAAGAGGTTGTTTTAACTTGTAACTTAAAAGCATAAAATAGTACAATGTATATTAATATACATTGTATAACCGAATGTTTATACTTGAAAGTACAACTTTGTTGTAATTCTGCATACATTAACATGTGTTAGCTTGATGCATGCAACTCACATCAAACACGCTAGTCATCACTCAAATACTTATACATTTATTTGTTATGTTATTGTTTCGTACAACAAGATAGAGTTTTGTTACATGTTGTAATTGTTCTATTCATGTATAAAACTAAACAGAGTATCGTATGCACTAAAATATGTATATTATTGTAATGTACCTGCTAGTAAATATTGTTACTACTCTTCCTTCTTGTCTCTTACTTTATATTGTTTAGTTTATATACATTTGTCGTAAAATATAATGGTTATATTATTATTATCAAACCTAAATTTATCGTAACTTGTATGTAATGTTATTATTTTGACATATTACATGATATGATGAACTACACTAGTACAGGTTATATCTATAATCTCAAACTAACATAGACACCAACAGTATTTTTGTAATGAGGTGCCTTTATTATATTAATAACACGTAACATACTATTATTGTCTGAATTGTGTATTGTTATAATAACAATTTGTGACGAGTTGTGACAAACATAAAGATACATAATAAATTTAATACTAACAATGTTAGTGGCATATTGTACAGTTTAACTGTACATACTATACCTAACACAATAACAAATATGTTGTAGTATGTACACAAACTTGTAAATTGTTAACTACGCAGATGGCATGTAATTTTACCACAATAAACAGGTAATTGTTAGTGAAAAACTGGCATGATTATATGCCAGCTGTATAGTTAACAATCCACAAACATCATGAACATACATTATCATAACCAAAAATATTATATACCAATACAATTGGTATATCTCATATATTTAACCATTAAACATTTTACACATTTATGTTGTTATGTATATATCATCTAGCATGCATATTGTTCTACATCTTTCTTTCTTCCTTTTCTTTTCCTCCTTTCTCTCTTTCTTTGGACCTAATAGTGTATGGGTCATATGTTTTATTTGTTACAATTGTTAACATATATACAATCTATAAACTCCTTACTACATATTAATAACATTGTTGGCAATGGTTGAGTGAAGAAAGTAAGTGCTCGTTTATTAATTACTCTAATATTTTGTGTGTTCATGATATTAAAAATACTAGTTGTGTATATTATGTAATAAGTAATTGTAGTTGTGTATTCAATGTACACATAACATACAGTTAATTATTTACTTGAACATATTTGTATGTATACATATTACAACAAATACCAAACATACAAATTACCAATCCTACATGATGTTTGTGAATCCTTTTTTACACAAATCTTACATGATTGTATCGATAATTCTATGTTGACGATTACATGGCAATACGTGTAAGCCGAAGGCAGGCTGCGCTAGACAACGATCCACAATATCCATGAGGTATTACATATATAATTACTCACTAATTACATAACACAGTTACATGAATATTGTGGATCCTTGTCTAGCGCAGCCTGCCTTCGGCTTACACGTATTGCCATGTAATGACACCTAAGTCACCTGAATGTACATACTTCTGGGATGTAGCTATTTTTATACATGTGTTTATTGTCTGAATGAATATGTAGACTTTGACAGGTAAATACATGCTTGA
>Ga0302300_1002183_pt1 | contig 10371 bp, 9 predicted proteins | sample III_Palsa_E1_1_FD_198756 | JGI IMG/M metagenome (GOLD analysis project Ga0302300, IMG submission 198756) | Peat permafrost microbial communities from Stordalen Mire near Abisko, Sweden - III_Palsa_E1_1 | ecosystem: Environmental > Terrestrial > Soil > Palsa > Peat permafrost | place: Sweden... | reverse complement strand
CAGTTTGAACGGCGAAAGCCGCGCGGCTAAAAAGCTACACGGCCGATCGGAGTTTGGAAACGCAGTCGGGCCAATGTATAAATCCGGTATAAAATCAGCATTAAGGCAGGTATACCCAGCCAATGAGTATGAAAGGAATTGCGCACATCTCCGTGAAAAAGAAACGAAATTGCATGCCCCAAACCGCAGCCGGGGCACCATTTAAACCCCAATAGTTTTAGCGGACACAGGCTGAAATGTGGTTGGCTGGTTGGGTCGGTAAAAGCCAAACAGGTTATGGCGGCTATCCAAAACACCAACTCGAAATATCGGTCGAATAACCGCCTAATCAACTTTGTTGCGTTTGTTGGTCAGCAATACCGATACGCCCAGTGCAAAAAGGATACCCACCAGCAAAGCGCCGAATATCCTTTCTGAAAATACCATTAGATTGCCGTTTTTAGTAAACTCGCTAATGTAAATTATAGATGCTGCAACGGCTATGATCCCACCAATAATTAATATTTTAAAACTTTGGATCAATGCTTCTAAAAACCCCATTTGCCCGTTGCAGTCTATTTTTTTATAATTAGTGATACCGATATACAGTACAACCAGCGGGATAAGCACTGAGCCGAATTCTATCGGTTTAACAGAACCGGGTTGGGGTGAAATGCCGATCAGGTGCATAATGAATATCCACACGACGCTTAAGATGCCTATAATCAGGCCCGAAATAATTGCATTTTTCATTGGTTAATCTATTGGTTAGGGTTGTCTTTGCCGATCTGCTATGCGATCGCAGGTTTCTTGATAAAATCAGTCTAATTTACAGCTATCTAAATTCAAATCACAAAATAATTTCATAGCTAAAAGCGATTAAGGCGCCAGATTGTTTGCTTTAACTTGCTTTGATGTTCAGTTTGCTGTCCAAAGCCCATTTTTGCGTATATTTGCTTCGGTTTGAATATCCGTGATATTTTAGAAAGATATAAAACTGATGAACGGGTAGCGGCCCTGGCGCAAGCCTTAAATGCCGGGAAAAATCCCAGGATTCAGTTACGTGGGTTGGTCGGGTCGGGTGATTCGGCGGTGGCGGTAGCGTCGTATTTTTTGCTGCACAAGCACATGATATTTGTGCTGCCTGAGCGTGAGGAAGCAGCATATTTCCAGGCCGACCTGGAAAATCTGACAGGGAAAGAAGTCCTCCTTTTCCCATCCTCCTACCGAAAAGCATTTGAGTTTACGCAACCCGACAGCAGCAATGTTTTGGCCCGTGCCGAGGTGCTGAATGAGCTCAGCCATTCCAGCGAATTCGGCCAGCTGATCGTTACCTACCCCGAGGCGCTCGCTGAAAAAGTTATAGACCGGGCATCGCTCGAAAAAAACACCCTTGAGATTTCTGTCGGCAACAAGCTCAATATCGAGTTTATCAACGAGTTTTTGATCGAGTATGATTTTGACCGGGTTGATTTTGTGTATGAGCCGGGGCAGTTTTCGATCCGCGGCGGGATTGTCGACATTTTTTCCTTTTCGCATGAACTGCCTTACCGGGTAGAGTTTTTTGGTGATGCCATAGAGTCGATACGCACCTTTGAGGTGGAAAGCCAGCTTTCGGTTGAGCAGGTGAAAAGCGTCACCATTGTGCCGAACGTGCAATCAAAGTTTTTGACCGAGAACAATATTTCTCTGCTGGAGTATGTAGACCCCGATACCCAGGTTTGGATAAAGGACGTGCAGTTCACTTTCGACATCATCCAGGGTGGTAATAAAAAAGCGGTTCAGTTATGGAATGCGCTATCAGCGGATGACAAAACGCAAAACCCCGGCTGGATCGATCCTAAGTATGGGTTTACCAATGAAAAAATGATTGCCGATCAGTTGCATGATTTTGCGGTGGTTGAATTTGGCAAGCAGTTTTTTTATCAACCCACGTTCAGCCTGAATTTTGAAATGCGCCCGCAGCCTTCGTTTAATAAGGATTTCAGCCTGCTGATACATAACCTGAAAAGCAACGAGGCCGAACATATCGAAAATTTTATCCTTACCGACTCTGCCCGCCAGGTAGAACGCCTGTATGCCATCATTGAGGATTTGGATAAGGCCGTTAAATTCACGCCCGTCAGCATTGCCATCAGGGAAGGCTTCGTGGACAAGGCGCAAAAAATCGCCTGCTATACCGACCACCAAATATTCGACCGCTATTATAAATACAAATTAAAAAAAGGCTACCAGCGATCACAGGCCATCACCCTAAAAGAATTGCGGGAGCTAAAGCCGGGCGATTTTGTAACGCACATCGACCACGGAATCGGCAAATATGCCGGGCTGGAAAAGGTAGAAGTGAATGGCAAAATGCAGGAGATGATCAGGCTGATGTATTCAGACAACGACTTGCTGTACGTGAATATCAATTCGCTAAACCGAATATCCAAATACAGCGGCAAGGAAGGTACTGTGCCAAAATTGAATAAGCTTGGCACCGACACCTGGGAACGCCTGAAAAAAACCACAAAAAAAAAAGTTAAAGACATAGCCCGCGACCTGATCAAACTTTACGCCATCCGTAAGGCGCAACAGGGAACGGCTTTTTCAAAAGATTCTTACCTGCAGAACGAACTGGAGGCCTCCTTTATCTACGAGGATACGCCGGACCAGGAAAAAGCGACAGCCGACTTTAAAAAGGACATGGAGTCGGAACACCCCATGGACCGGCTGATCTGCGGTGATGTGGGTTTCGGCAAAACCGAGGTTGCCATAAGAGCCGCGTTTAAAGCGGTTGCCGACAGCAAGCAGGTGGCCATCCTTGTCCCCACCACCATCCTGGCTGCCCAACACCACAAAACATTCACCGAGCGACTGAAAGGGTTCCCCTGTAATATTGACTATGTGAACCGTTTTAAATCGTCCAAACAGATCAAAGAAACGCTCGAAAACCTGAAGAACGGCAAAGTGGATATCATTATCGGCACCCACCGGCTGGTGAGCAAGGACGTAAAGTTTAAAGATTTGGGGCTGATGATCATCGACGAGGAACAAAAATTCGGCGTATCAACCAAGGAAAAGCTGAAACAGATGCGCGCCAATGTAGATACCCTGACGCTGACAGCAACGCCGATACCCCGTACCTTGCATTTTTCGCTGATGGGCGCGCGTGACCTTTCTATTATTTCAACACCGCCGCCGAACCGGCAGCCTGTTGTTACAGAGCTGCATGTTTTTAACGATACGCTGATAAAGGAAGCCATTGAAGCGGAAATTGACCGGAATGGCCAGGTGTTTTTTATCCATAACCGGGTGATGGACCTGCCGCAACTTGGAGGGATGATCCACAAGCTGGTACCGAAGGCCCGCATAGGTATTGCCCACGGCCAACTGGAAGGCGACGCCCTCGAAGATGTCATGCTAAAATTTGTAAACGGCGAATACGATGGCCACCACCATCATCGAGGCCGGGTTGGACATCCCTAACGCCAACACGATTATTATTAACCACGCCCATATGTTTGGCCTGAGCGACCTGCACCAGATGCGCGGGCGTGTGGGCCGGAGCAACAAAAAAGCCTACTGCTATTTGCTGAGCCCGCCACTATCCACATTGACCAATGAATCCAGGAAAAGGTTGAGCGCGATAGAAGAATTCTCGGACTTGGGCAGCGGCTTCAACGTTGCCATGCGCGACCTGGACATACGCGGCAGCGGCAACCTGCTTGGCGCCGAACAAAGCGGGTTTATAGCCGAAATAGGTTTTGAGATGTATCACAAGATCCTGGATGAGGCGATACAGGAGTTGAAGGATGATGAGTTCCACGGCCTGTTCACCGAAGAAAAGCCACGACCATTCGTCTCGTTCACGCAAATAGATACCGACCAGGAAATATTGATACCCGACGAGTATGTGACCAGTATTGGCGAACGCTACAACTTATACACGGAACTTTCGAAGCTGGAAAACGAAACAGAACTGAAGGCTTTTAAACAGCAATTGACCGACCGTTTCGGGCCGGTACCGTCAGAGGTGAACGACCTGCTGAACACCATGCGCCTGCAGTGGATGGGCAGGGCCATCGGGTTTGAAAAAATATCGCTCAAAAAAAATGTGCTGCGCGGCTACTTTATCACCAACCAGCAATCCCCATACTTTGAAACGGATGCCTTCCGGCAGGTGCTGGCATTTGTGCAGGCCAACCCACGGCGATGCAACCTAAAGGAGGTAAAAAACTCCCTGCGCCTGAGCATTGAAGGCGTAAACAGCATCAACCAGGCGGTGAATTTGCTGAATGAAATTGTGGAACCGGTTGGGGTGTAAGTTTGTCCCTGAACCTAATTCAGCAATCGTCTTTGGTGAAATTTTATAAAAAAAGGCAAAAGGGCCACGTATCCGAGGAAAGCCAGTACCTCCATTATTTTGCCTCCGTGCATAATAGGTTTTATTACCCTGAAATCGATCAATACGAAATAAAAGTTTGCAAGTACGAGCAGCACGATGCCGACGATTGCGATAGCGGTAGCATTTTTCATTGTATCTGAGAATTAGTTAACGTTTTTCCTGGGTAACAGCGCACAGGATTCAAATGCGCCTGCTGTTTTTAACAGTGAAAAGCAACAGTTGTTTGCCTTGGCGCATTTATATTGCGCTGATATGCAAATGTTTAATATCCCTGGAAAAATTGTGGGGAAGTTTACAGCTGGCCGATTGGCAGATTGATTCTCGTTGCATAGAAACGTTTCGTTGGTAGAAACATATCGAAAAATTATTTTCACGTTCCTTAGGAACGTTTGGTGGCCTCGTGACAATTACCTTTTGTTTTTTGACAGCAACGTTTTAGGAAAATATCCCTAAATTTAACGCATCCTACTCTTTTGTAATGACTCGCTTATCCTCTAACTATTCAATATATGCTCCTATATTATTATTACCCATTGCTCTTGTAGCAATTCCAGCTGAAATTTATACCAATGCGCCTGGTCTGCCGTGGTATAACCTCTTATTTGCTGCGCCTATTTTTGCTCTTTGGGGATATTACATATATCGTTCCAGGCGGGTCTATTATAACGATGGGCTTGTATATTTAGCTGGACCATTTTCAAGCGAGTTAACTGTTATCAGAAAGGATCGATTCGGAAGCATCGATAAAATTAGCTGGCTGGAGTCAAGCTCTACAGGGAATTATAAACTTACGTATTATGATGATGATAACAATGTTAAATACGTTCGTTTCACTTTAAATATATCCCTTTCCGATGGCAAGGAGATCATTGATAAGCTTAACGAAATCGACTGAGTCAAAGTAGCAGTTAGCGAAGTTGTAACCGTTATTTTCGCCAGGCGTTGAATTTGTTGAATAAGACGGAGGAGCCCGTAAGGATTTTGTTATTGCTGAATGAGGAATTGTTAGAATCCCAACACCTGTTCCTGGTACCACGCCTCTTTCAAATACATTCTGCCGGCATATTCGCCGATATATTTTAAAGGGATTGTCATTTTGGTTCTAAGAGGAATCCCGAAATACCTTCTGGGGTTCCAGTTTCCTCCTTTCAATACTGCCGATTTAACCGATTCTTCGAAAACCGAATCCGTGCTTCCGATAGTTTCGATATTTGAGCACCGCCCATCCGTTTCAATTATGAACGAAATCGCAAGGTTGTCGATAGAGACCTTGCTGCCGCTGGCATCTTTTGGCAACTCGATTCGGCCACGAAGTATCAATAAATAATCAACAACGCCAAGCCTGCAGCTCGCACCTTCTATTTCGCTCGTGAACGGATACGCCCTTCCCGTTTTATCAAATCCTGTTCCTGATAACAACTCTCCTTTTTTATATTTATAAATATATTTAATCGAATCGGCCAAGCCAGTTGCTCCCTTCCATTCGCCGTCTCTAACCCCGTTTTTAATATTACCCTCCAATAAAACAGATTTAAAGTTTGAGTCGTAAATGGTCCATTGGCCATTTCGGTTTTTACAAGTGGCTACGCCGCTTCTATCATAACATTCTAAATAAATTTGCTTGTCGACATCGTAAACTTGAGCGCCGAAATACTTTTTAATGGTGTACAACCGACCGTCGGGGAAATAAATGTACTCAAGTCCGATTTTATCTCCGGCCGAATAGGTCACAGTGCTTTGGGTCTTTCCATCTGCATATAAACCAACACATGCTCCGTCGAGTAATCCCACCCCGTCGTTTTTAAAGCCAAATTTTCGGTTGTAATGCCCGGTGAATTTAAGTTGACCGCCTTTATAAAAATCGTTCACGACATAATTAACGTCGGAAGAGTCGGGCGTGATAATCAGCCTGTAAAAATCGGCATTATCTAATGAGTACACCTGCCGGCGAACGCCGATATTATCAATTTTATAATAAAATCTACTCGTATCGTTAAATGTCGTTTGACGTTTCTTCGCGTAAAAAACACTAAGGGAAAGAAACAGGGAATATTTGATTGCTAAACTTGTCATAAGATCAGGCGAGTTTATTAATCAAAAATACGGCTTTTGATGAAAGGAAATAAATCTTAAGAAATATTATTCCCCCCTAAACTTCAACCCAATCTGTTCCCTCGCCACATCCAGCATCGAGATCATTTCCCGCGACATTTGGTGGCTGATAACCGGGCTTTCGGTTTTACCATCCCTGATGAGCTCACAAAAATGGGCTATTTCATAATTCAACCCTCCTGAAGTAAAGGGTTCGTCCAATTCGACAATCCGGCCGTCGGCGTAGTGGATGGTTGCCCGCGCGGGGTTCCACCAGTTTTTATAGACGGTGGTTTGGCCAAGCGGACCGATATTAATTTTACACGTATTACCCGGTGGCGATATCACCTATTTCTTTGACAGTAACGACGTCAAATATGTCCCATTCCCGCTAAACCGGTTTTTTCCCGGCCGCCACGAGATTACCGATAAACTAAACAACATTGGATGAATTAAAATGCCATTGCACTAAGTTGTAACCGAATTAACCTCCGACGATCTCTTAGATGATGTTGGTAGGCCGGTTGGGGATAAAAAAGTGGCTGTAAAAATAGCGCCCTAAAAGCCCAAAACTTCTTCCTTATACCGTCCTTGAGTAAGGTATCCCTGATCGACATACTTGCCTGACACCCTTAAAGGAAATGTCAATCTTGTTCTCATAGGAATTCCGAAATACTTGTGGGGATCCCAGGTGCTGGTTTTTAATACGGCCGACATAACAGACTCTTTAAATAGAGAGTCCGTACTTCCAGTGGTCTCGAAATGCGAAAGTTGGCCATCCGATTCGATAATAAACGATACCACTATGTCATCCAGCGAAATCTTATTCCCGCTGGCATCTTTTGACACCTTTGTCCGGCTGCGGATAACCTTTATATAATCGATCGCAGCTAACCTGCATGTTGCAATCTCAAACTCTTTTTTGAATGGAAAAGCCCGGCCCGATCTATCAAAACCAGTACCCGAAATCAAATATCCTTTTTTATAATTTTCTATATATTTTACAGAATCAGACAGCCTCGTCCACCCATTCCATTCACCGTCCATAAGGCCGTCTTTTACACTACCGCGAGCCAAAATCGTCTTTAAATTTGCGTCATAAACTATCCATTGGCCAGTTCCTTTTGTACAAGTAACAGCACCGGCGGTATCATAACATTCTACGTCAAGCACGTCATGAGGACGGACATCATAAAAACGCGAATAGTTTCTTACCATATACACCCGACCGTTTGGATAGTACGAGTATTCAAGCCCGGTTTTTACACCTCGTTTATAATTCGTAATGCTTTGTCTTTTTCCATTCTCAAAAAAACTGACACAATTCCCCTCAAACTCGCCACCTTCAGCAAACTTTAGTCCGCCGGTTCCTTTGCACTGGCCAACAAACTTGATGTGTCCGCTTTTATAAAAGTCTTTAACTGTATAATCCTTGTCGGAGTCGGGTCCAATCACTACCCTGTAAAAATCAAAGTCGCGTGATTTGCTCACAAGTTGGGTGATCCCCCTGTTATCATTTTTAAAATAAATTACAACTGTGTCACTTATGAGTGCATTAGTAGTAGGTGGGCCAAAAAAATGAAGGGAAACAAACAGAAAATATTTGATCGCTAAACTTGTCATAAGATCGGTGATTTTAATTACCTAAAGTTATTCTTTTTTGACGAAAGAAAAATTTTTACTGAAGTTTATTCCCCCCTAAACTTCAACCCAATCTGTTCCCTCGCCACATCCAGCATCGAGATCATTTCCCGCGACATCTGGTGGCTGATAACCGGGCTTTCGATTTTGCCATCGCTAATGAGGTCGCAAAAGTGGGCAATTTCATAATTCAACCCGCCAGCTGTATAGGGCTCGTCCAGTTCAACTGTGCGGCCGTCAGCGTAGTGGATGGTTGCCCGCGCGGGGTTCCACCAGTTCTTATGGATGGTAATATGGCCCAGCGGACCGCAGATCAGGGCATCGCCCTTGCCATGCAGGTCGAGGCCGCAATAAAGCTGCGCATAGCCCCCCTCATGCTCCGATTGGAAGATGGAAAACAGGTCGATGCCATTTTTGGCAAAGCGCCCCAGCGTTTGCACCTGCTTAACAGCGCCGAGCCAGTCGATAGCTAAAAACGCTTCATAAATGCCAATCTGCATTAAACTCCCGCCCACCAGCTCGTGGCTAAAATTGGGATGTTCCGGCGGGCAATCGATCACCGCCGAGCCAGCCCGCACATAACCAACCGGGCCGATTGGGTCAGCGACAAGGTATTCTTTCAGCTTTTTATAAAGTGGGAAAAACGGCGGCTTCATCCCCTCCATAAACAGCAGGCCTTTGGATGTTGCTGTTGCTAATATGGTATTAACTAATTGGAGATTGGGAGCTGCAGGTTTTTCGCAAAGTACATGCTTGCCGGCATTCAGCGCGGCGATACTATAATCGACATGGCTATCCGGGAGAGTCGCTATGTAAACTACATCAATGTCGCTCGCCAGCAAATCATCAAACGACCGGCAATGGATTCCGCCATATACCTTTACAAAGGCATCAACGGCTTCATGCCGCCTCGACCAAACCGATACCAGTTCAGCGCCCGGCACATCGGCCAATCCCTGCACAAAGCGGTGCGCAATCCGCCCGCAACCGACGATGCCCCATTTGATCATTTTGTACAAACAATATTTGCGTTGAGTCCTAAGTCTTGAGTCTAAAGTCCAAAGTCAGTATAGTCATCTCAAATGATTTTATTCACAACTCGCCTCACTCCGGCCATGAACTATTAGCTATGAACTATGAGCCATCAACCAACTGCCACTGCTACTGCCACTTTCCCCACTCACTACTGATACTGTATATAAATCGGATGGGGTTTGTACATTTTCAATATCTCCTCGGGCGTAAGCATGTGATGCGGCGGCAACCACGAGTCGTTTTTGTAAAACAATTTGAAGCCGGTAAACTGTACAGGGTCGTGATAAACATAGTCGCGGTAGGTGCCCGTTTTTAAATCGGGAGGACCGAAGCCGTCCATATCCATAACGAACTGGATTTCGGGGTGAAGCTTAATGTTTTGATAATTGGTGAGCATTTTACGGGTAAAACGGTGCACAATAAAAATTTTGGGAGGCAGGTGATATTTGCGCACCACATTAGCCAGGTAGCCGGATACATAGTTAACATCGGCCGCATCGTAAGTGCCTATTTTTTTGCCGGGGTGGGTGCCATCCTTCATAGAAAATTCGGGGTCGATACCGCAATGTACAAAGGGCATTTCCCAATATTTTTCCAGTTTGGGCAGTTCCGCGTGGATATTGCTTAACGCCACCTGTATATCCAGGAAAAGTATGGCATGGGCCCTTTTAGCCAGGCGCACTGCGCTATCTATTTTTTTATTCGGCATGCGGTTAATATACATGTTGTCCTTACCGGCGAAGCCGGCGGCCACCACGGCTATGTAATGCAACGCAGGCTGCACAGGTGTTTGCGGGTCAGCTTTCTCCCAATGTTTTACTTCTCCTTTCAGTTTGGCCAGCATTTCGTCTGGTGGCAGCTCGCCCAGGATTCCCATTTTTTTAGCGGACAGGTTACCATAAAAGGCCACGACGCGCTTAAAGGGCAATATGGCTCCGGGCAAAGGGTAAGGCGCATTTTTAACCGGCCACTTTCCGGTGGTATCACCAGCGGCAAGGCGTTTCACCAGCGAATCATACAGGTGTTTGTCAAGGGGCGGATAGGTAACCGGCGGGGCTGTCGTTGTATCTTCAGGTTCAGCGGCGGCAACTTTTTTTGAGGTATTGGCCGATGCTTTTTTTGCCGAAGGAATCGTGTGGCTGCAGCCCGATATAATTGCCATCAAAAATGCAAGCAGTATAACAGGCAGGATGTTTTTTTTCATGTATGCGTTTGTTTTAACCCTTTGAGGCATG
>Ga0302300_1002181_pt1 | contig 10372 bp, 8 predicted proteins | sample III_Palsa_E1_1_FD_198756 | JGI IMG/M metagenome (GOLD analysis project Ga0302300, IMG submission 198756) | Peat permafrost microbial communities from Stordalen Mire near Abisko, Sweden - III_Palsa_E1_1 | ecosystem: Environmental > Terrestrial > Soil > Palsa > Peat permafrost | place: Sweden... | reverse complement strand
GTGCTGTTAATGGACTGCCCGCTGAATGACCATCGTTAACCCGATAGATGATATAGAACACTATTTAAAAGGACTATGGCGCCTGTAATAACGCTGAAGCCTTATCCGGTAAACGTCGGACAATAAAGTAAAAGCCAGGATAGCTAATGGAATAAAAAAAGCCTGGAACCTCAAAAGCCTGAATAAACAGGCACCGGCTAAAGCGCCGCACATAAAGAAAAAAATGATCGCCGAGCGCAGCTTGATCCGCGTTTTTAAAGCTGCCTTATCTGCTGTGGTTTTTTGAAATATTTGCCCTAATTCTATACCAAGATCGGTGAAAGTGCCGGTGAGGTGCGTTGTACGGACGACTGAGCCGGAAACTATAGATACCAGCGAATTTTGCAGGCCCATGGCGAACAGTAAGCCACCTGCGAAAATCTCTTTTGCAACCAGGCTGCCATCATATCGATAGCCGAATATAGCGACACCAAATAATATAGCCATCTCTACCAGCATGGGTATAACATAAGAAAAACGCTGGTTTCGCCCAATAAACGAAACAATAAGGCTTGAAACAAAGGCCCCTGCTAAAAAAAGGAACATCCATAAGGCTACCACTCTTGCGGTTTTCCAGTCCTGCATGGCAATACGCTCTGCAAATAGCGCGGCATGGCCGGTTACATTGGTAGTTAATACCGAAAAACCTAAAAAGCCCGCAGCATTTACAAACCCCGCTGTTACGCATAACAGCGAGGCCAATTTAACATTATGCGCATAGGTGCGTTTTGTACCCACATGCCTTAACATATATTATATATCGCCATTATTAATTAGCTTTTTGCCGGAAAAACCAATAAGGGTATAACAGTATGCCCCGCCATTTTTTGCGTTTGGCTTCCGCTGATAAGGCTATCGATTAAATTATGGTTACGATGGACCATCGCCACCATATCTATAAGGCCATGTTCGCAAAGCCAGTCGAGCCCGGCTTCGGGACGGTAGGCTTTCACCAGGCGGTAATAAATTTGCGGGTAGTTTGCTTTGTTCGACAGTTCGTCCATCATTTGTTTAGGGTCATGCCGGTCCTCGTTAAAAACATTCATGATCAGTATTTCGGCGTTTAGCGGCCTGGCCAGGGTTATTAGCTGGTATATACATTCCAGGTCTTCCTCTATATTAGTAAGGTCGGTAGCAAAGGCTATTTTTTTTATTGGTTTAATTTCGGCGGCAGGCGGTATCAGCAACAGTGGCCTGTTCACTTCGTCTATCAATTCGCGGCTATGGTTTCCCATCAAAAATGCGCTTAAGCCATTGTGGTCATGTGTGCCGATAATTACCAGACCTATATCATACTGCTTGCTTAAGTTGTCAACCATATCCACTACCGTTCCGTTTTGATTTTCACACGTAACCGTGGGATTGTAGGTGATAGTTTGTTCTTTCTCTTCCAGCTGCTTTTTTAACAGCTTCAATTGATTCTTACTATCCAGTAATAATAGTTCCGATTCTTCAACCGGCCAGCCAACAAATCCTGCCTGGGGTAATTCTGCCGGTTCTGTAACCGCGTTACAAATAATAATATCCGCTTTAACCTGCCTGGCAAGGCTATAGCCATATTCCAGCGCATGCTTTGCATTGGCCGAAAAATCTGTTGGAAATAAGAATTTTTTCATGGTATGCAAATCTGCTCCTATTGCCCTGGTCAATGCATGACGATCATCACTATTTACCATGTTTGTTATCATTCCGGGCTAAACGAATATTGAAGAAGTTTGCCGGCATGTTAGGAGAATTAAGCAAAGAACAGATCGAAAGCCTGTTAAAGGAGCTCCCCGTTGGGCGCATTGGCTGCCATGCGGATGGCATAACTTATATAGTGCCCGTAAATTATGTTTATGATGGTATAAACCTATATGCCCATTCGGCAAAAGGGATGAAAATTGACATGATGCGAAAAAATCCGGAAGTGTGTTTCCAGGCAGATGCGATTACCAGTCTGCAGAATTGGGAAAGTGTGATATGCTGGGGGAAATTTGAAGAAATTACCGATATGGTGGAACGTGAGCATGTTATGCAAGCGATCATTAACCGGGTAATGCCGCTTATGCGGGGAGAAAACGCACAGCCTTCACACGGATTTACCACTAATGCAAGTGATGTAGGGTTTGAGATGGAATTAATATTGTATAAGATTGTTTTAAATAAGAAAACCGGGAGATTTGAAAAAGGGTAACCTAATTTAGTAATAACTAAATTTCGGGAATCTTGAAACTATCCAACTCATCATTCTATGCAGTAATAAAATAGGTAAATTCTATCGACAAGCCACTTCAACTTGACATTTTCAATTGTTTCTCTTGATTGTATTTCTTTAATGATTTCCTCAGTTGTCATAATAAGAAGTTAATATTTGTGGATTAAATTATCCAAACGCAGGCTCATAAGATGAAGATAAAAACTACGCGGATCATTCGTTTAAAAACTTTCTGATTTTTTTAACGTCCTTATTTGTTAGGCCTTGTTTTTTTAATTCATCAAAGTCAGCTTGTATCGATTTCACGTAAGGGGTTCCGTTTGGGTCTTTAAGGCCCTTAAGCCGGGTGTAAATGGCCAAAGCCTCGGCATATTTACCCTGGAATAAAAGGGCATGCGCGAGGTTCGTTTTGATCCATATCTCTGCCGGGGCTATCTCTAAACCCTTTTCTGCAGCATGCTGCGCTTCGGCAAACCTGGAAGCAAAAAGTAAGTACCAGGCCCGATCGCTATAGTAGGCGCCTAATTTAAGTGCCAGGTTATTGTCTTTACGTGATTGGGATACCATGTCATCTTCAATAGTGCTAAAATGGCCAGGCTCCTGGTTTCTGAAGGAATTATATTTAGCGGAATCCAGCATGCCATAGTAAGAATTCACCAAATTGTCGGCCGCCTCGGTCGCATTGACTGAAAAATTCCCCGGATCAGTTGCTTGTAAGTCAATAAAAGATCGAAATGCGGGCAAAAGGTAATATTCCGCCTCTCCATATTCATTAAGGGCAATACAAACCGAGCCTAAATTGTTTTCTGTTTTCGCCTCATCCGGCCCGAATTGATCAGGGTCCTGTTTATACAAATCCTTTCTCAGGTTGAGGGCTTCCAGGTAATCAGACTTTGCATCCTTGAAATCTTTTTGGCTTTGGTAGAAATAGCCCCGGTTATTCAAAACGTTGGCAAGGTAAGGGTTAAATTCTTCGGCATCTTTTTTTGCCAACAGCCGAAAAGCTGAAACTGATTGATTATAAAAGTACTTTGCTTTTACAAAGTCCCCATCCAGGAAATAGGCCATTGCGAGATCGTTTTCGGCGGCAGCAATTTCCTTATCATAGGTGTCAAGATCAAGGTTTTGCCATATATGCAACGCCTTGAGGAACACGACAATTGCTTTTTTAACATCCTCAGGCTTGCTTTCACTTTCATAAACAAAGCCTAAGCTGATATTTAGAGACGCGATATCAGGGTTATAGGAAGCTGTATCTGTTTTGGCCAGCTGAAGGTCTATTTTCATGGCGTTCTGGCATATATCTTCGGCTTTTGTAAAATTGCGCTCACTCTTATAAACATCTACCAGGTTGTTGAGCACCGCTTCTTCATCCGGCAAAAATGCGCCCGGGTTTTTTTTGATCAGCTCCTGGTAGGTCCCCAAAGCTTTCTCATAAAATTCAATTGCCTTCTCATGGTAATTATTTTTCTCGTAAATATTACCCAGGTTAGTTTGTGTATTGGCAATTTTTGCCTGGGTAATTTCAAGATTATTGTCTTTCATGCCGCTGTAGATATGCAAAGCTTCGTTAAATGCGGTGTCTGCATGTGAAAAATCGTTTTGATAATCATAAAACAGCCCAAGGTTGTTTTTCGTGTCCGCTTCGTCCACGGCGTACCCTGCCGGATCATCTTTTTCCAGCCGCCGTAACCAGTTGAGCGCGTGAGTATAATCATCCAGCGCTTTGGTAGGATAATTTTGCTGCATATGAATGATTGCGAGGTTGTTATAGGTACCTGAAATGTCACGTGCATACCGTTCTGCATCGGCTTTTACCAGCTGTTTCCAAATAACAAGTGCGTCCATCAATTTAGCCTCCGCAGTGGCCAGATCGCCCTTCCTGGCGTAAAGAATACCTAAACTACGCAATGTAGTGGCTATTTGCCGTTCATAAAGTGATGATTTAAGCTGATATTGCGTCAAAGCCCTGTTATAGTAGTACATGGCACTATCCCGCTGGTTCAACCCGTCAAGAAAGTAGGCATAATCAAACAAATAATCCGGATGGAGGCGATCCAACCGAAAAAGTCGTGTATAAGTGGTCGAAGCACGGTCAAACTCAAATTGGAGCACAAACAACCGGGCCTCGAATAGCAACAGTTCACCCTTATCCTTGATCTTTTTATCCAGTTCGATCAGCTTTGCTTTGGGGTATAGGTAAGTATTAGTGTCTGCCGTCTGTAGTTTGATTATGGTGATGCTATTTTCGGTGTTTACCTTTTCGAGTGCCTTTACGGCAAGATCAACCTGCCCGTCCTGGAACAGCTGGAATGCTTTTCTAAAATCAGGTGAGGCATTGTCCTGGTCAAATGCGCCATAAACTTTCGCCATATACCTGGATTGGCGGTCAATTTTGGAAACTGTACCAACTACCTGTAGTTGCCTCCATTCTGTTTCAGTCATCCTGCCGATACTATCGGGTACCTTTTGCAGGGCTTTGGCTATCTGTGCATTATTTGCATCCTCCTTGCTGCGCAGGTAATCAAACATGGTCGAACTGCTGGTGCCTGATACCGCTAAGCGGGCATCTATTAAATCCTGGGGCCTGGCCATGGTAATTTCTACAATGGGATGCTGGCCGGCGATAGCTTTTAACTTATCCTTGTTTACTACCACCAAACCGGGTTCATTGACAACAAAAGAAACGGAATCGAAAGAACCGATTCCAACAAATGTCAATTTAAAATATCCCTTGTAATCGGTACGCTCCGGGTTTGCTTTGGCAGCGATGACCTCTGCGTTTGCTACATATTGGACTTTCCCGGTTTTTGTTTTACTGTTCCAGATAACAACATGCCCGCTAATTGTAGGTTGCTGGGCGCTAACCTTCATGCAGCAAAAAAATAATAGTAGGTAGAAATAATATTTCATATGTACAATCTCCTTCTTTATTGTTTTTCCATTGGGATATGCAGCGATTCCTTTACCTGCGGATAAATGGAATCTTGCTTTAATTTAAACCCCTTTTGGGTTAGGACGATAGCATAGGCTTTTTGCTGCATTTCCAGCGGTACGCTAAATGTAAAATTGCCTTTGTTATCCGTAACTGTATCCAAATTCCGCTTCCCGGCTTCAAGTTGCACATTCACACCCGCCAAGGGCATATTGTTATAATCTACATTGCCGGTTACTAAGCCAAGCCCTTCCAGGCTGACCGTCAAATCGATGTTTTCGTTTGCTTTGATAACATAAATCGAATCCGGGCGCATGGGCTTATAAGGCTCAGAGAAATTGAAATCCAACCGGACAGAGTCGCCAATCATTAAGTCCTGGAACAAAGCCTGTCCGTCTCCGTCAAGATGTGAGCGTCTTTTAGCTTTGCCGATTATATACATAACCACATCGCCCTTATCTGGTAATGTCACGTTATGATTTCCTTCTTTGGCACTCACTGCAACTGTAACAGTAGTGAAATAGATATGACAAGAATCCCCTTTAGACCCTTGTATTGGCCTTAACCAAATTAAAAAAACAACCAATGCTATTTCGCCGGCAAAATAAAATTCAAAATGCTTGACAGAAATTTTAAGCCTGCTCTTTTCCGCGCTCTTTGCAAATAACAAAGGAAATCCCAGGCCGGTTAGTAGGTAAATGACAAAACATTGGACTTCGTTGGGACATTTAAAATGTATACCCATATATACTGCCAATGAAAAAGCAAATGCTCCTGGAATCTTGGGAGAGATTTTGAAGTTTTGTTTGCGAATAGGGGGATTCGGCATAAAAATAGATTTTTAGGATAGGTACACAATACGGGAAACGGTGACAAAGTAAATATAATAAAATTTGTATATAGTTTAACTACAGTCTGTTAAAAAAGTCATTACCTCGCCGTCAGTAGCCTTGTCGTCTGAATGTTTTCATCGCACTATATTCCTCCAAATCCGCTGCGATAGAAATGCCCTGTAAAAGAGTTCGGGTTTTTAGTTGGCCACCACACAAACTTGTTAATTTAAAAGTTGCCTATATTTAGGGTTTAACAAAGTATAAGAAATCATACCGCTAAAACGGCCATGGATTTTTTAGAAACATATTCCCCACGTATGAATGATAAAATAAATTGCGCACAGGCACATCAACCTAACTTGATTGGGTTGGCAGGCAAAGCTATTGGCTTTATGCTGTTCTTATTCCTTGTTCAAAACAGTGTTGTAAAAGCCACCGACAGGCAATTTAAAATTGAAAAAAAATACCTCAACATCCCGGTTGGTGACCGGGCGAGGATGAAGTTGTTTAAAATAAAAGTCAATGGCTTAAGCAGACGGGAGTTCCCTGTTCAACTGGCGGAAGATTCTGTTAACTATTGGATTTTTATTGATGTTACTGAATTTAAGGGCCAAACAATTACGCTCTCATGTCCCGCCACTCAAAAAGCGCTAAGCCGTATCTACCAGGATGACAGGATAAACGGCGAGGATAGCCTGTATACAGAAAGTTTAAGGCCCCAGGTGCACTTCACAGTTAAACGGGGCTGGAGTAACGATGTTAACGGCCCCATTTATTTAAATGGTCAATATCATTTGTTCTGGCAGGCATTTCCGTTCGGCAAGTTATGGAATACGGGTTATATGTATTGGGGACATGCCACCAGTACAGATATGCTCCATTGGACCGAGCTCGCACCCGCTTTGATGCCTGATAGCTTAGGCTCACCCTGGTCGGGAACAGCGGTCATTGATAAAAACAATGATGCCGGCTGGGGTAAAAATACAATGGTACTATATTATACCGCTTATGACCTTACTTCATTTAAACAGGTGCAATGTATGGCCTACAGTACCGATGAAGGCAAAACATTTACAAGGTATGCGCTCAATCCCATAATTGACAGCAATTGGGAGATGCAAACCAATGACACCAGGGACCCGAAAGTATTTTATTACGAGCCCACTAAAACCTGGGTGATGGTATTGTTCGAAAGAGATGGGCTGTCGTTCTATAACTCTACGGATATGAAAAAATGGCAAAAGCAAAGCCATTTTAAGGGCCTGTGGGAGTGCCCGGATTTCTTTGAATTGCCTGTAGACGGGAATACAAAGAATAAAAAATGGGTGTTGCATGGCGGCAGTGCAGATTACTTTATCGGCAGTTTTGACGGGAAGACTTTCACTCCCGAAACGCAAAGGCTACGGTATGCCATAGGCAACTCTGACAGGGATATTTTATATGCCGCCCAGTCGTTTGAGAATATGCCTGGTAACAGGCGCGTGCAGATAGCCTGGGGACGGGTAACGCACCCCAATATGCCTTTCACCCAAATGATGCTGTTCCCGACAGAATTTACTTTGCGTACAACTACAGGCGGGATGAAATTGGTGGCTAACCCTATCCGGGAAATTGAAACGTTGCACACAAACGCCAATAAATGGACATCATTAAAAGCAAGTGAAGCCAACGACAATCTTGCAAAATTCAATTCCGGCGCGTATCATATCAAAGCAAAATTTACGATTGGGAAAAACGATAGTTTGCGGTTGAATTACAATGGGAACGAAATTTTGAACATTGCCGGCAATGATTGCAAACCAGGTGATAACACCGTTGAGATAATCCTCGATAAAACTTCCTCCGAGATCTTTATAAATGGTGGCGAGCGTTACATTGTTGAGCGGCTTTCAATATTTAATAAGCAGGGGTTAATATTTATGTCTCCCCAAAACTCGATCAATATTTCACAACTGGAATTATATGAGATGAAGCCGGTATGGAATACTATAAATAATAAGTAGCAGGCAGGTATTTAAGCCTGTGGCAGGTATTTTCACCGCACCATCTACAGGATTAAAAAGGTTCCGTAGGTCAACTGATAGAATAGGAGTTTCCTAAACGCTGGATATGAGTTTTGATTCTCGTCGGGACCACTTGAAAAATAAAAAGCCTTTGGTCGTTTGTCTGAAGGCTTTTTCGTTAGATGGTGTGATGAAAATACCGGCTATAGGCTAAAAGCTTTGTCTGGCAGCGGTGCCATGAAAAAACCAAACATGGATTAAGAGAATTTATGAATATATTTTTCCTTTTTTTGCAGCCCGGCTTACCTATAAATCAACGTTAAAAGTGATTAAATTGTTTATAGCCTGCAATAACTTTAAAGTCGACATCCCTAACATGCTCCTTACAACTCATCGCAAGATCAGATGGTTTTTCATTTTACATGTTCAATAAATTCTTAAATTTACCCATATGGAACAAATTGAATTTAAAGACTTTATAAAGGAGATTGTTGATGATGTGATGCCCGACGAAGCATTATCATATGAACTGGGCGCCGATGAGATTATCGCTGATATTTATAGGGGCCGAAGAATGACCGATGCCGATATTAAGGGCAACATCAATTTTGTCGAGGAAAGCAAAACTGTTCTCGAATGTGCAACACTAATGTTTTCAACATTCAAGTTGTTTACGGATGTAAAAAAATTTGTGATACCGCAAAAGAAAGATGCTGCTCTTGAGCGTAAAGTTGCCGATCAATGGGAGTTGGCGATGATAAAATCGGGTATCAGCAAAGCCAAAGCAAATGAGATTGTAGAAAAATTTACGGGGAGACTATTAGAGAGTGCCACAAAGAAATGAATACCCGGACACCAGAACAACATCACGAGTTACAGGAATTTTGGCTATCACAGGTAAGGAAAAGCTCCAGGATAGCGCACATTCTCAGGATTTTGTTTTGCGTGACAGGAGGACTAATTCTTTTAGGCGGAATTAGGTTTGTTTTAGAGGATGGCACTTTTCTGTTTGTCGCGCTTGCGCTGCTGCTATATGTGCCTATAATAATTTATATCTGGAAACAAGTTTCGCGACTCACGTCAATGCTAAAAAGGGGGCGTTTTCGAAATATCACGCTCAATCAACCAGCAGCGCTGGCACAATGTACCGGTTCGCTTGCCGGGCAAATGGGCATCCCGGTTGATTCGCTTGAGATTTGGCTTAACAATAAAAGCCACTTTGCAAGCCCGTCCGTGTGCGCGTGGCGGGGAAAAAAGCACCTTATTTTGCCGCTTGGCTTTTTTAAGATTCTTTCCGGCGATCCTGGGATGGCTTATGCCATAATTGCACATGAATTTAGCCACATCCGCCAACGGGATGCTGATCTGCTTGTGACTATAAAAGCTGTCATTCGTTCTATAATAGTAGTTATGGTTCCCATGACTGCTTTAGTTGTTATTGGTATTGTAATGACAAACATGCAGGACAATCAACGTTCATTAATGGACGAAATGGATAGTCGTATGCAGGCTATCGAATACGCTACACAAGGAGACAATACACTGAGCAGACAACTTGCAAGAGGCTATTTCGACCAGGCGGACCTTACTGACCAGACGATTAGCGAAAACGAAAAGCAGAATATTTTCGCCGTTGTTCAGTTAGTACTTCTTATTGTGGGTTACCAGGTTTTACGCCGTGTCATCAACCACTCCGAATATACTGCAGATTTAGGGGCTGCTATTTTTTGTTCATCACCGCAAGTGCGGGCAGCGTTGGGGGCCTATGAAGTCGAAAAGAAAAGGCCCTTGATTGTCCGTTTATTTAGTCTTAATCCTTCGCGTCAAAAAAGGCTGTCGGCAATTGATTCAACTACAAAACGCTTTCCGTTCACCCAGCTTAGCCCGCCTTTTGATAAACAATCAATTAGTATTTTACAAGATAAACTATCTTTATTCCAGTGGGGATTGATCTTTTTTTTATTAATTGCCGTACCGTGTTGGGCCGCATATCGTATTTACTTTACATATACAATACTATCATCCGTCGATTTACCAATATCAAAAGTAATATATGGGTGGATGGCATTACTAATTGTATCAGCTGTAATGAGCATTAAAGCTTCTTTGAGCATTATTGATGGATCGGCAAAAAAAATCCGTAAACTGGTATGGTACCTAATTGTTATCTTCATTGTTTTTTCATACCAGCTATGGGAAGCACATTCCCATGATTATTCAATTCGTGAAATAGCTGTTACAAAAGTAATTGAAGACAATTTTACTTTCGCATTGCTTAATGCGATCTTACTGATCTGGGTCTTTTATAGACTTTGCTATAAGAATAAAGACATTGCCGGAAAAAAAACAAAAATACTCTTTAATG
>Ga0302300_1002178_pt1 | contig 10396 bp, 12 predicted proteins | sample III_Palsa_E1_1_FD_198756 | JGI IMG/M metagenome (GOLD analysis project Ga0302300, IMG submission 198756) | Peat permafrost microbial communities from Stordalen Mire near Abisko, Sweden - III_Palsa_E1_1 | ecosystem: Environmental > Terrestrial > Soil > Palsa > Peat permafrost | place: Sweden... | reverse complement strand
GAGTCCAAATTGACGGACTACCTGAACCATTTGATCCTGATCCTTGAAATATCCAAACAGCCCCTAGTGAGTTATTATCAGCAAAACCACCAATTGCTGCTGTATAAACATCATCAATATTTAACGAGACAGAACCTCCAAAAAATATAGGAGTTCCAATAGAATTATTTGGTATAATTTTTGTTATTAAAAACCACGATAAATTAGATTTTTGATAAATCCAAGCAGCACCTATATTATTATCATTCGAACCACCTATTAGAACAGTATAAGAAGTATTAGTTGTTGTTTGTGATACCAATGAAACACTTGTACCAAAATTAGGGGATCCTATATAAGAATTTGGTCCGGTGTTAGGTGGAATTAATTTAGAATCTAAAGCCCATCCTGAACCCTTATTTTGATAAATCCAAACAGAGCCTATATTATTATCGAATAAACCACCAATTGCTAAAGTATAAACGGAATTTAATAAATTTAAAGATATACTATCACCAAATTGAGGAGTTCCTATATAACTTACAGGAACCAATTTAGTAATTAAAGTCCAAGAACTCGAACCACCAGTAGAACTCTGATAAATCCAAACTGCACCAATATTAGTATTATCGCCATAACCACCAATAGCAACTGTATAAACAGAACCAATTGAAACTAAAGAAACAATACCAAAATTTGGAGTTCCTATGTAAGCATTTGGTCCTGTACTAGGTGGAATTATTTTTATTATTTCAGTCCATCCAGAACCAGTATTTTGATAAATCCAAACGGCTCCTATATTAGTATTATCACCTGTTCCACCTACTGCAATTGTTTGAGTTAGACCATTTACCGTAATCGCTAACGAAAATCCAAAAAACGAATCACCAATAAGATCTGGAGGTGTCAGTGTTGCTGTATTTGACCATATTGATTCTTGATTATATGTAAAAACTGAAACGGTATTTCCATTTGGATTTCCTACAAGTGCTATATTATTGTTTATAGCAACGTTTGTTCCAAATGTATTTAATAATGGACCAGATATCCAAGTTAATTGCGATGAATCTCCAATAGTTAAATTATTTATTTTACTAATATTTGCTGAAACTGCTGAAAATGTTTCAGAAGGTGGTATTAACGGAGGAGTAGCAAACATTTCTTAACGTATATCAATATAAGAATTTATGACCTAATTTATTAGCCTTAGATATTAATGATATTCGACTTTATTAACCATAATCCCGTTATTTGTTAGTTTTAGGACTAATTCTTTAATATAATCATTAGTAATATCTAACGGAAATCTTTCTTTTAATAAAAATTCAAATAATTCAAAATGTTTATTATCGTATGCTTCTCTAAGAGCATAAGGTTTAATATGATCGATTGGAAATTGATGATTATAAAGTAGATCTTTAATTATATCTAAGCGTCCATATTCGAAAAGTAGTCTAATATTTATTTTTGAAGCCATTAACGGATTTTTAAGAAGATATCTAATTAATTCTATTGAACCTCTTGAAAAAATATTAGTAATTATTTCTTGAGGTAATCTCGAAGAATCCGAACTAATTTTCTGAATTAAAAAATAAACTATATCAAAATAGCCTAACATTGCTCCAACCCTAATAGCCCTTATTGGTATTGATGACCCATTATCAAATAAATATTTAACAAGAGATAAATTATTATTTTTAGAGGCTAGATATATTGCTATCGGTGGTATTGGTAATGATTTATTTTTAATTAGATAATTTAGAAAATCTTTATTACCATTATAATATTTTACAGAAATATAAATAAAAATATTTGCAGGTTGAATAGACGATCTTAATTTAAAATCTATAAAACTGTTATTAGGTATTAGGATATCTAATAAAAATTTAAAAATTTCAAAATGAGAATATTGTATTGATACTGCTATTGCTGATGAAATTTTAACATAATCATCAGGTTCTATTGTTTGAAGATTTCTAATGGTTTTCGAGATCTCTTCTAAATTATTTTCACGAACTAATTGTAAAATGTTCATAACGTTATAAATAAATCCAAGGAAATAGTTAGGGTTTTTTCGAATTTATTTAACGAGTGAGAGCCTCTATTAACGAGTGCGAGCCCTCTATTAACGAGTGCGAGCCCTCTATTAACGAGTGCGAGCCCTCTATTAACGAGTGCGAGCCCTCTATTAACGAGCCAAATATTCAATGCTTTTTGAAGTTCGTTGTTTATATAAAAGCCTTCCTCCGCATTTAGAACATACTACATTTTGTAAAGATAACGATACTAAACTTTTACATGATCCACATATATACTGACATGTCTTTGAATCCGTTATTTTCATCATGATAATTTATTAACAAATGTCAATAATTATTGACGTTTTTAAATATTTATTAACTTCTTTTTAAATAATTAAAAACTCTAGAAAACTTTTAGAAAACTTTTAGAAAACTTTTAGAAAACTTTTAGATAACTTTTAATATTTTCTTTTAATATTCTATGACCGATTTTCAAGAAACTTCAAAAGACACTTTAGTTTCTTCAGAAGATCTCAAGAAAACTGCTGAACCGGTTATCGAAAATTGTCCGGAATGTCTTAAAAATGATTTAGAAATTTCTAATGAAACTGGTTATGTAGTTTGCACTAATTGTGGTGTTGTTATTAGCAATATAATTAGTGATTCGGCTGAATGGAATAATTATAATGGTCCAGACAAATCTCGTTGTGGCCCAATTGAAAGTTTAAATCCTTTCAGTGGTGCTCTTAATACATTTGTTCCAAAAGGATCTAACTCCTATATACTAAAGGATAATTTATATATAAAATGCGATATATATAAATTACATATTCAAAACAGTTATAATAATTTACAAAAATCTTATGATCAGACTTCTAGTCAAATTGATAATATTCAGATACAAGATATCATTAAAGATACTGCTAAAAAGATGTGGTCAATCGTAATGAAAAGTGGTATTGTTATTAGATCTGGACCACGTAAAGGTCTTTTAGCGTGTTGTTTATATTATGCTAGTTTATATCACGGAATTCCTAGAAGCCCTATAGAAATTTCTAATATTTTTAATATGTCCGATACTAAGAATTTTAATAAAGGACTTAAAGAATATCGATCAATTTTTGAACAAAATCAAGATTATAGACATCTTTTAGTTCAAAGTTCGGTAGCAACTGATTATTTTACTAGATTTTGTACTGCTTTAAAAACTTCTAAATTAATTCATGAAAATATTTCAGAATTTCAATTAAATTTAAAATGTATTAAAATGTTTGATGAATTAACTAAAGTGTCCTCTAACGAAATGTCCTCTAATAAATCCAAAGAATTATCTTCAATATTTCCGAAGAATTTAGCATGTTCAATAATTTATTTAGTGTGTCTTAAAGAAAATTTTTCAATAACTAAGATTAAATTAAGTAAATGTTTAAATATTTGTTATCCGACTTTATGTAAAAGTATTAAAATTATTGAAGATAATGTCTTTAAAAATCATTAATTGACGTTTTATAGGTATCTTTGTATTTTTGTTTAAGAGATATTTGCATTTCTTGAGGTAGTTGATGATTTCTATAAAAATTAACGATATTTTTAATAATTTCAATAGAATTTTTATTTAAAGCGGTATCAAACATACATTGATTTTTAGGTAGATAAAAAACTCTAATATCACCCATAATCGTTTTTAATTTTTCGATATCAAAAGTCTTTAAATAAGCAATTAAATCTTCATCTTTTTCATATTTATTAAAATTTGAAAGTAATTCGTTATAAGAATTTAGAGGAACCATAATATATTGTCCAGAATTATAATATGAAATAATTCTTTCTTCAAGATCTTCTCGAGTTCCTGTTAGTTCCATTTTTGAAAAAGAAAAAGCAGGAACATGATATAAGCGAATGGAATCTATAATTTTTTTAAGATCGATTAAATCATATTTTGTTAAAAAAGTTTTAATTGGAGTCATAGTTGGTATTTTTTTAACAAAATTTAAATATTCCGTTTCTTCGAGTTGTGTATAGGATGTCTTATATGTAGTTAGATCATGAAAAAAAGCAATATCTTCCATGTTTGGTCTTTTATAACAAATGTACATAGAAGTCTTAGGGTTCTCTTTTTTTTGTTATAGGATTTTAATATTGATTATCATAAATGACTAAGAAAACTTCTAGAAAAAAACCAACACCCGCTAGAAAAGAGTTTCTAAGATTAAAAAGAGAACAACGAATTGTTAGTTTAATGAGTCCTGAAGCAGGTAAAAAATTTCTTAGATGGTCTCATAGTAAAAATCCAAAGAAAGGTAGTTGGGGTATGTAATTTATTAGGTCGTTATTATGAATTATCAGATCTTGGGCTAGATTTTTGGCTAGATTGGCTAGATTGGCTAGATTGGCTAGATTGGCTAGATGATCGATATTCAATATTTTGTTTCCTTGAATCATGTTCAATTTGTCGAAATAATTCCCTAGAACGTTTTGAAGAACTTTCATCATCACTATATTCGTGATTATGGTCATGATCTTCATCATCAGAAGGATTATAGTTTAATTTTTCTAAATCTTCTTCCGAAACTTCACTAAGGATCCCTTCTCTTTTAATTAATTTTGGATCAATACCTGATAGACCTAAACTAGGATCATTTAAATTATCAGTATTAATAGAAGGACAAATTTTTTTAAGAAGCATCAAATCATTTTTAGAAACATTATCAGGTAATATTAAATTAAATCTAATATATAAATCACCATATTCTTGTTTTTGATCTGATGATCTGATAGGCATTCCAAAACCTTTTACTTTTCGAAGACCATCATAAATATGTAATGGAACTCCACCACTATTTAATCGGATATAAGTATTATCTAGAGTTTTAATAGTAATATATAAAAGTCCTTGTGCAGCGGCGTAAGATTCAAATAAACTAATGTTTTTAGCAATAAATAAATTATCATTTTCACGTTCAATAGTTTGATGAGAATTTTGTTTAAGAACAATTATAATATCTCCAGTATCATATCCAAAATTTTCTGATGCTTGTTTATTAAAACGAATTATTTGTTCATCAAACATTCCTTTTTCAATATAAACCGGTAATTTTTTACGTTCCTCTACTAAAACCAGTTGTTTAGTTTCTGGATGACGTCTAATTCGTTTGCGAGATACTGCTAATTTTTTAGTAGAACCGGTATATAATTCTTCTAAAGAAACATCAAGGGAAATAATGATATCTTTAGTTCGAGGATCTAATTCTGAAACTTCTTCATCGGAATCTAATGTTTCATAATTAATAATTTGTTGAGGTTCTTTAATTGGTTTTTCAATTGGTTTTTCAATAATTGGTTGATCGTCGTCATCATCATCTATTTTAATACGCGATTTGACGAGTGCAAGCCCTCTATTAACTGGTTTAGTTGATTCTACAATATTTGAATCATCCAGATCAGGTCCTTCAATTAATGCTTCAAATATTGGACTAGACATAAAAGTTCCAACAAGATTACTAGTTTGACTTTTAAAAGCGGCTTGTTTTTCTGGATCCATTTTAGTATTAGTTGAAACTGTATCAATAACATTATTAATCATATTATTAATTTCATTTTTATCCATTTTACCATTAGGATCTTGCTTTGGCATATTTTTCATTAGGGATTCCATCATAGGCATCATCGAGGACATCATCATTGATAAATCTGGCATTTGAGATTGGTTAAATTGTTGGGGTTGGTTAAATTGTTGGCTAGCAATTTGTTGGGGGCTAGCAATTTGTTGGGGTTGGGGTTGGCTAACAATTGGTTTAGTTTGTTTAGTTTGTTTTTTAATAGTTATCTGATCCTTGGAAGTCATTTTTAGTAAATCTGAATTTTAATTTTAAAAAAAACCGCTTAAATTAAGTCTTATTCTTGAATTATATTAGAAACTTTAGTTAATTGGTCATATTTTTTATCAAAAGCAATTTTACGAAAAAAGTCTCCTCGCATTCTTTTAATAATATTTTCATTAGTGATAATTTTAACTTTTAAATGTTCTGAGGTTTCGGTAAAAGATATAGTATAATCGGTAATAGACCAAAATAAACAAAAATTTTTAATAGAATCAAATAATAATTTTAAAACATTTGCTGGCATTTCTGAAATATGTGTAATATGACAAATAGGTGTTAATAAAATTAGTGGTCTGTGTTTAATATCATGATGAAATAAAAATAATCCACAAGCACTAATACCTATAATATGTTGTTTAATAAGACCTCTTGGTTTGCAATTAAGGCATCTCGAGGTTGGAGTTTTTATTGGAGTTTCATTATTAGAGGGCCTGCACTCGTTATTAGTTTTAATTTTTTTAGTTTTTGGTAAGGTTGGTAGGGTTGAGGATAAGGTTTGTTGTTGAAGATTAATTTGCGATAGATGTCTTGATATTTGTAATTCAATATATTTTTCTAGAGTATCGTTGGTAGTTTTTTCTGGTTTGGAAGATTCGTCAATTAGAGATAAATCTAAATTATTGCTATCGGGTTTAGTAGTTTTATCGATAAACTGATATTGATATTTATCATCTATCGGGTGATGATCCTCTAAATTTCTATATGGTTGTTTTAAATCATTAGTAGTTAATTGTTCATAATTATATTGAGACATCTTTTAAGTGTCTTTTAACAAAACTAATAAAATTTATAAAATATTAAAACGATTTTAACGATGATTTTTAATATTTACTAATATAAATGACAACTCTTAATAAAAAAACAATACCAATTCCTTATGACGATAATGTAGCAAATTCATGGGTTTCGTTAAATAAAACTACAGGAATTAATAATGTTCAGACATATCCCCAAGGAAACCTTCCGGCCTTTAATTTTCAAAAAACTCAAAAATCTAAAAATGAATTTATTAACTTATACTTTAATGTTGGAGCCCTAATGAGGTCTGACGAATAACTGATAATTTTTCTTTAATTATCTTAATATTTTTAATAAATATTTCTTGTGAATCGACATGATCCCTAACAGTCCATTTAATTATTAGAGATTTTTCAGAATGACTTGGGACATTATATCCAGCAAAAATTACATCAGGATCCTGTAATAATTGTTGTTGGATTAAATGACCTAATGTATGATCTTCATCTTTTAATGTTATAGTTTGAGACATCTCTAATAAATTTTAAACAAACATCTAATGTCTTTTAAAATTTATTCTTGACTATTTATAAATATATTAACTAATGGTATTTGTTAAATTTCCAGTATATCCAGTTCATAATTCTATGTGGGCTGTTGGTTCTAAAGATCAAGGAATTCCTAAATATGATCCAAATATTGCTAGTTCTCTAGGTTATCAATCTTATCCAGAATCTAATTTAATAACCGATTTATCACAATTAAAAGGATATTATTTTTCAACTAAAAAGAGATCTAAAAGATCTAAAAGAAGATCTCTTAAAAAATCTAAGAAAAAATCTAAAAATCGTAATACGTTTTAAATAAATTATAAAAATATTTAATTATTTAAATAATTCTAACAAATGGATGAACGTATTTCTCATGAATCTTCTTCGCGACATCGTCATGATTCATCTAGACCACGGTCAGAAAAAATCTCTATTCCTATTGTTTCTAACGCTGATGATTTCCCAACGGATTATATGTCCATATTAACTAGTAAATATATGATATTTGGAATACTTTTAGGTGTCGTTATATTTATTTGTTATTATTTATATAAAGAAATTTCTGTAGTAAAACAAACTCTCGAAAAACAAACTCTAACATATGATCAAAATAAATTAGTTTTAGATCAAACTGATATGAAAATTAATAAGATAACTTCGATTTTAAAGGTATTGACTGGCTCTAATAAATCCAAAAAAGTTAAAGAAGAATTTGAAGACGATCCAAATGACGAAGAATGTGTCACTAATGATGAAGATGATGATATTAAAGTTGAATAAGTTTCGTTAAAACTTAATTTATTAAGTTATAAAACTTAATTTATTAAGTTATAAAACAAATTTTAAAAAACCCTAATAATTTGTTAATAAATTTTAAAAACCCTATTAACAAAATATGCCAAAAAGCGATGCTGAATTAGTTAAAGAATTTACCGAAGGAGCCCGTGGTCCAGTGCCGGATAAACCTCAACTTATGTCTAAAGAAGATATCTTTTTTTTAAGTAAGATGATGTTAGATGAGATTATGGAAATGTTAGCGACTGTCGCAAAACCTAAAGAGGCTAAAGAACATTTAATTAAATGTATTACGGAATCTAAGGATATCTCTCTGGATTTTGAAGGGATGTCGGATGTTGAATTGATTGGAGAAGTCAGTGACGCACTAATTGACTGCTATTATTATTCTTTAGATACTGCTGCTCGTAAAGGTATCAATTTGTCTAAAGTTTTTAATATCGTTCATGCTGCTAATCTTTCTAAAAAGGACCCTGAAACTGGTTTATATTTAAAGCGAGCCGATAATAAAATCCTAAAACCAATTGGTTGGAAACCACCAAATATCACAGCGGAAATTGAAAAGCAAATTAAAGAAGGTGCTTGGTCCTTAAATCAAAATATTTCAGCACCACATCATAGCCTTGTTAATCAAAATTTTCTATCAAGCACTCAACAATTAGGTGTAGATACTATTTTTACTGTGCTACGCTAAGTTTATTAAGTCTTAAAACTGGCTAATAATTGCGAGGATTGTTCTAATAAATCATTAATTTTCGAATTTGAATTATTTGATTCATTATCAGAAACTTTTGATAATTCTTCTGAAGCCCTTTGTTTAATACTTTTAAGACCACCCATATCCTTAATTATTTTATTAAATTTAACTGTTGAAAGAAGATCTTTATCACCCAGATATAAATTAATTTCATTCTGTAAATCCCCTGAAGAAAATTTTTGATTATTTTTAATATAATTTTTAGAAAGATTTAATATTCGTGTTTGAATCGTTTCAACAGGTTCTTCAACAACAGAGGGCTCGCATTCGTTAATAGTTTCGTTATTAGAGGGCTCGCACTCGTTATTAGAGGGCTCGCACTCGTTATTAGAGGGCTCGCACTCGTTATTAGACACTTTAGTTTCGACTTTAGTTTCGTTAGAAGGCTTAGAAGGCTCGTTAGTAATTATTTTAAGGAGATCTTCAATTTCTAAAATACCACTCTTAACAATTTTTTCTTGTTGTCCAATATTATGTTGGATATCCTTTAAAAATATCGATAATTTATCAATTTTTTCTAAAATAGTCGTAATTTTATTGAAATTTAATTGATGATTTTCAGAAGTTTTTGATAATGTTATCCCTAAATGTATAGCAGTAAGAAGTCTATCGGGATAATTAAAAACATCTGAAATATAAAACACATAAATATTGTTAATTAATTCCAAACTAAACGCTTTACCATTTACTAAACGGGCTCTTTGTGCTACGAAAATTGCAAAAGAAATATCTAGATTTGTGTTTAAGAGATCTTTATGAAAATTTTCAAGTTGTCCATTATTAACAACTTCAACATTTTTAGATTCTATTAGAAAACCTTTATGACTAATTTCAGCATAAAAATCAGTAGATCCTTTAAGACGGGTTATATTTTTAACTAGCAAATTAGGTATCACTGATAACTGATCTTCAATCCAATTTTCACCGATTTTACCCTTGACATAATTAGTTGTTAATTTATTCTCTAACACAGATATACTATTATTTAAAGTAGCGAATTGTTCTGACATTTTTTGAAATCCCATAGTTTTATTTAGGACTTCATATTCAGAGGAAACTTGATTATAATCGTATTGTAGTTTATTAATTATTTTTTCTTTATTTAAAATTTCCTTTTGATGAATTTTTTCTAAACGAAGAGCATTATTATCTTTCAACGACAAATGTAAATAATACTGGGAATAAATTATCTGATATTTAGCATCGTTAGAAAGTGATTGAAACCAATTAATTATGATATCTTTTTCAGAATCTTCAAATTCTTGATCAGACATGTCTTTTAAGAAGTCTTAAATTTTGTTAGAGTTTTTATTTATTTATTAAGATTTCTTTTGACGAGTTTTGGGTATGGTGGGTATGGTGGGTATGGCTGGTGTGGTTATGGTTGTGATAGATTTTTGAAGTTCATTAACTTTATTTTCTAAATCTTCGACTTTCTTTAATACTTCTTGTATAGTTTTTGTTAAAAATGGTGTTAATTTACCATGATCCATCATTTGTGGTGTTAAAAAACCTTTTTCATCTGGTTCAGAATCTTTTTCACCAAATACTATTGATGGTAAATGTTCTTGTATTTCATGTGCCAAGAATCCTTGATAAATTGGATCTGATTTTGTTGAAGCATCAGTCCATTGATAATTATAAACTTTTAATTTTTTTAATATATCTAAAGAA
>Ga0302300_1002176_pt1 | contig 10400 bp, 5 predicted proteins | sample III_Palsa_E1_1_FD_198756 | JGI IMG/M metagenome (GOLD analysis project Ga0302300, IMG submission 198756) | Peat permafrost microbial communities from Stordalen Mire near Abisko, Sweden - III_Palsa_E1_1 | ecosystem: Environmental > Terrestrial > Soil > Palsa > Peat permafrost | place: Sweden... | reverse complement strand
TCTGCAAAGGAAACAGTGCATTGAGTTTGGTGTAGAATTTGGTTTTTCGTCTGTTGTTTTTTCAAACTATTTCGAACGGGTTATTGGGGTTGATACATTTGAAGGCGACATCCACACAAAACATAAAAATCAACATTACGAAGAAACCCAACAAAGACTTTCTCCTTTTCCCAATATTAAACTAGTGAAATCCGACTATAGGGATTGGATAGTTAATGACAATGAACGCTATAACCTTGCGCACGTTGATATAGTTCACACCTACAAAGAAACCTATGAATGTGGTTTGTGGGCTGCACAACATAGTGATTGTACAATTTTTCATGATACAGAAAGCTTTCTTGAAGTTAGGAAAGCGGTTATTGATATAGCGAAAACTACAGGTCAGGAAATATATAATTATCCATTCCATCATGGGTTAGGTATTCTTGTTGATCCCAAACGCATTAAAGCTAATAAATAAGCTATTATTCCTTTTCACTTTGATAATACAAATTGGCTTTGATGGCTGTATAGCAAGTATTATTATTGATAAAAATGATACTTTTGTCAATCAATGCTAAGTTCAGAAAACAAAGTTTGTGTGCTAACCGTCACATACGGAAACCGGTGGCATTTTTTGCAACAGGTACTTTTACTTGTGACTTCCCAAAGCCAGGTAGCACATATAATTGTGGTCGATAACGCTTCAGATTACAGTGTACTTATTAGAGTTAAAGAGCTTCTGAATGATCGTATAACTGTAATTACTAATACTGAAAATAAAGGTTCTGCAGGTGGTTATAAAATGGCAATGGAGTATGCCATGATAAATACCGATGCTGATTTATTTTGGTTGCTTGATGACGATAATCTTCCTGATACCACTGCGATACCTAAGCTGTTGACCGAGTGGCAAAATATTGACTCTGCAGCTGACCGTAAAGCCTTATTTTGCTTGCGCGAGGATAGGGTACAACATATCCGCATTGCAAAAGGGGAGTCCCCATATCGTTATTACCTGGTGCCCAATAATTTTATGGGTTTTAATATATTCAGAGTTATACCGAACCAGATAAAAAAACTCACTTCCCGCTTTGATAATAATCAACCTTACAAAGAGCGTGTGCAAATGCCATATGTGCCTTATGGTGGATTATTATTGCACAGGAAAATGATTGAACTTATTGGTTACCCAAATGAGGACTTTTTCCTATATGTTGATGATTCAGAGTATACTTACCGCATTACTAAAAATGGCGGAGTAATATGGCTTATACCGGAATGTAAGGTAGTTGATATAGATAAATCACAAGGGATAGGATATAAACCCAGGTTATTTCATTCACATTTGCTTGATCAATGGAGCTTTCGCACTTATTACCATGTGCGTAACAGGATGTATTTTTATAAAGATAATTTTATAACCAATACACTTGTTTTCAAAATTAATAAAACGCTGTATTTAAGTTATCTGAAAATAATAAGTTTGCTCAGTTCAAAGCGTTTAGAATACCAGAAGTTATCGACTGCAGTTAATGATGGGCTTAATGGTAAATTAGGGAAAGCACCGAAAGATAAATTTTAACATCGTATACAAACTTTAAATGGGAGTTGTTAAAAAAAACGTTTATAAAAATACGCTGATAACCTACTTTGGTATGGTTGTGGGCTATGTTAATTTAGTTTTATTATATCCTGTATTTTTAACCACTAAAGAGTTTGGATTATATAATTTAATTACCAGTTTGGCGGTAATGTATTCGCTTGTTGCCTCATTAGGTATACCGAATATAGTTACCAAATATTTTGCTTATTACCGTACAGAAGATAGAAGGCATAAGGGTTTTATGCACTGGATTGTAATTGCTTTACTTATTGGGTTTGCTGTAACAACACTACTATACCTCGGGTTTAAAACAGTAATTATTAAAAGTTACATAGTTAAATCTCCGTTATTTATATCCTACTATTATTACCTGATACCATTGGCTTTTTTTACTGTTTGCTTTAACCTTTTTGAAGCATCGGGGCGGGCAATATATCAAACTATATTTTCGAGTTTTTTGCGCGATGTTTTTTTGCGACTGCTAACTACAGCAGCTATATTATTACTTGCATTTAAAATAATCGATTTTCAGGGGTTCATTATTGCATATATCTTTATCAATTTCTTAGTATCCGTTATGCTGTTAATAAGCATTTCATTATCTAAAAAATTTTCAGCAAGACTTGAGAAGTTTAGCTTTTCTGAAATCAATCAGAAGGAATTGTTGAACTATGGATTATATACCCTAATATCAACCGCGGTATATGTGTTGTTGCAAAAGGTTGATGTGGTTATGTTAAGCTCAATGTCGGGCTTATCTGTACAGGGGGTATATAGCTTTTATTTTAATATAGCCATAGTTATAGGTGTTCCGGCCCAGGCGCTTAGCCGTACAACTTATCAGATCGTTACAGATTCATGGAAGTCAAAAGATATGAAAAGTATCCAAGACGTTTATTACAAAACATCCATTATACAAATGGTAATCGGCTTGTTATTATTTATTGGTGTTATTATTAACCAGCAAAACCTTGCAGGCATTATTCACAAAAAAGAATACAACGCTGATTTTAATCTTTTTATCATAATTGGTTTAGGATTTTTGGTTGATATTACCGGGGGATTAAATACAGCTATTATAGCAGCATCTCACAAATATCGGCTGGTAACCATCTTTGTTATTATTTCAAGCTCATTTTGCATAGTGCTAAATTACTTTCTAATTCCTAAATATGGCGGTTATGGGGCCGCATTGGCATATCTAATAACTATTACTCTTCTTAATGCAATTACCTGGCTATATATTAAGGTTCGTTTTAAAATGCAACCTTTCCATTACAAGCACTTGCTGGGGATTGGGGTGGCAATAATTTGTTTTGTTATAGGTAAATATTTTTGGCGTATGCCTAATATATACCTCGATCTTATTTTAAGAAGTGGCGTAACCACTATTATTTATATCGTTATGAGTTATTATTTACATATATCTGATGATTTGAATGAGAAGGTAGATTTAACTTTTGTTAAGTTGAAGTCCATCATTAAATAACAATGCCCTTTTTATATAGTTAAAAATGCTGCTTTTAAATACGTCGGGAGTATTGTACTTAGTGCAAATGAAAAGATAAAATTTACCCGTCAATTTGCAATAATTTATTAAATTAGTAGCCTTATTAACTTAAACTTACCACATTGGGGCCTAGATGCTTATGAGGAAAATTCTACTATTGCTAATTTCTTTTATATGCATTGAATGTTCTGTAAATAAGGTTTATGCCCAATCTTATTCACCAGTATGGGTAAATGACATTTCGGGAGGCGGAGGTTCTGTTGTGACTGCTGAAGGACTTGATAAAGCCGGTAACGTGTATATAACCGGTAGATTCGCCGGTACTGCAATATTTAACTTAAAGCAAGGCGGCTCTCAAAAATTAATATCGAATGGTGCCGCGGATATTTTTATTGCTAAGTACGACCCCGTAGCCGGAAATTATATATGGGCAATTGGGTTTGGTGGTACCAGTGACGAACATACTACCAGTTTAGCTATTGACAATAATGATAATGTACTTGTAACGGGGCAATATCAATCGTCTTCGATAAATTTCAACCCTAAAGGAAATTATTCACTTAGTCCGGTTGGCGCTGAAGATGTTTTTTTCGCCAAGTACGATTCGAATGGCAATTTTATTTGGGCAAAATCAATTGGAGAAAGCGGAACTGACAGAGGAGCTGCTATAACTACTGATAACAACAACAACGTTTTTATACAAGGGATATTTCAGAACACCATGAATGCTGACCCTAACACGGGTAATTCCCCCCTTGTTAGCAACAATGGCGGCTATCAACAATTCGTTGGTAAGTACGATCCAAACGGAAACCTGGTTTGGGCTCATGTGTTACCTGGCGGCTTTGGTCAAAGTACAGATCAACCTATAAAAGTTGATAGTAATACCGGTGATGTTGTAATTGGTGGTGCTATTAACCAGTCGTTTGATTTCAGCTACAATGGTACGGCCGGTGCAACAATAAATCCCGCTCAGTCTTCAAACTTTATTGCGAAGTACAGTAACGACGGTACTTACCAATGGGTCAAATATTTACAGGTACAAAGCGGGTCAGCTAATTGCAGTTCTATATTAATCAATGCGCAATCTGATATATTTTTGGATGCTAGTTTTAGCGGAATTTTTTATCCCGACGGCCCTACCGGTGCATCCATCACATCGAAAGGCTCTACTGATTTATCAATAAGCAGATATTCAAGCACTGGAACGCTCAAATGGGACGACCAGCTTGGCGGTTCCGGTGCATCAACTTATGGTAACAATATGGGTTTTGATAATAATCAAAATCTTGTTGTAGCCGGAAGCTTTAACGGATCAATAAATTTTAATCCGGCAGGCAACGGCATAATGTCATCAGCGGGCGGGGGAGAATATTTTTTTATATCGAGTTATGATCCCAATGGCCTTTCATTAGCGCATAGTGCATTTGGCGGCACATGTGGTTCAAATGTTATTTATCAAGTTACCGCTAATGCTTCAGGTACTTATATAGGCGGCGGGTTTTGCGGAGCAGTTAATTTTGATCCGTCAACATGTTCAACTGATATTTTAACAGCTAGTGCTACGCCTGACGCTTTGGTTGCCAAATATGTATTGGTACCTGCCAGCTCCTCCGTTAATACAATCACCGCGCCTGCAGTTACCTCCTTTTGCGGTAGTGGCGACGCTGCAAGTATATCAGGTAGTGCATTGACCGGGAATGTTACTTACCAATGGCAAAGTTCAACAGATGGGACAAATTACGTAAATATAACCGGGGCTACAGCGCAGAACTATGACCCACCATTGTCCACTGTAACAACTTATTATCGCAGGCAGGCAGTATCCGCTTCATGTACTATATCCTTAAATAGCAACCCGGTCGAAATAATAATTTTACCACAACCCGCATCACCTGTTATACCTACCCAAGCAATTTGCAGTGGCAGCCAGGCTACACTTGCTGTATCACAACCACAAGGCGGTATTACTTATAATTGGTATGATGCCATTACAGGGGGCACGCTTTTAGGTACCGGTGTGCAGTATACGACCACAGCACTAACTGCCACCACAACTTTTTATACTGAAGCTGATAATGCCAACGGATGTTCGTCTGCGCGTACTGCAACCATTGTTACGGTAAGCCAACCGCCGCAAGCTCAGGCATCGTTTACACAAAATATATGTACTGGGGGTACAGCCACGCTTACTTTGGCTGATGCACAGGCAGGCTCTACTTATAATTGGTATGATTCAGCAGCCAAGACCAATCTTTTATTTACAGGTACCAGTTATACTACCGGAGCAATTAATGCAAATACAACCTATTATGTAGAGGCTACTAACGCAAGTTGCCCGCCAAGCGCATTGGCGAGTATAAATGTTATAGCTGTTCCGATTCCGACGGCTCCTGTTGTTGCTAATAATCCGCAAGCGATATGTAGCAGTACCACCGATGTGGTATTAAATGTTACTAACCCACAGGCAGGTTTAACTTATAACTGGTATTCATCGGCAACAAGTATAACTGCGCTTGCAACAGGGTCAAGTTATGATGCAGCTACTATTAATCCCACCAATAATTATTATGTGGATGCAACAAACAGCACAGGTTGTGTATCTCCGCGAACAGCAGTAACTATTACGGTTAACACACCACCGGGCCTTACTACCTATAATGCTTTTATATGTCCCGGTGATGCAACTGCAACTGTAAAAGCTACAACGGATGATGCAAACTCAACCATTAGATGGTATGCAGATGCCGCAGGCAATACATTTTTAGCTTCGGGAGGCTCACTCACCGTACCGGCAAATATAAATGCTGTTTATTATGCTACAGGTACTGATAATAATTCAGGCTGTACTTCTATTTTGGAACCTGCATTAATAAAGCAATACGTTCAGTTGGCAGCACCTGTAGTTACGGTTGGTACCATAACGTCAACGAGCATAACTTTTAACTGGGGCACAGTACAGGATGCGACAGGCTACCAGGTAAGTATTGATAATGGGCAAACATTTGCTGCCCCAAGCTCGGGCAGCACAGGGTTATCGCACACAATTACAGGTTTGCAGCCGGGAGAAAAAGTAACTATAGTTGTGCAGGCTTTAGGTAGCTCAACCTGCCAGTTAAGCACCAGTTCATCGGCAATAACAGCTATTGTTCAATATCCGCAGCAAGATCTAATATATGTGGCTAATGCTTTTACCCCGAACGGAGATGGTAATAACGATGTGGTATATGTACATAGCCAGAGTATAAAAAGTATGGCATTTTATATTTACGATCAATGGGGCGAGATGCTTTTTGAATCCACAAGTCAGGCTGTGGGATGGAACGGTACTTATAAAGGTAAACAACAGCCTGTTGGTGTGTATGTATATTTTGTAAAGGCTGTAATGAACGACGGGCAACAGTTAACTAAAAAAGGAACAATCACACTATTGAAATGAGAAAATTAGTTTTAATAGTGGCAGTGCTGTTACAGGTAGTAATAGTTAACAAATCAAAAGCGCAGATAGATCCGCATTTTTCGCAGTATTATGCTAATCCGCTATGGCTTAATCCTGCATTAACAGGAGTTATTGACGGCGATGCCCGCGTGAACGCGAATTTTAAAGATCAATGGTCGTCAATATCTAATGCTTATCAAACAGGCGCAGTATCGGCGGATTTTAACCCTAATGATAAAGTTGGGATAGGTTTTAATATGCTCGACCAGCAGGCAGGAAGCGCAGGGTATAATTACTTTACTTTTTATGGATCGTTTAGTTATGGAATAAGCTTATCTGAGGATGGTTACCAGCAATTACGTTTTGGTTTACAGGCGGGTATGATAAACCGAAGCTTTGATGAAAGTAAGTTACAGTTAGATAATCAATACAACCCATTAACAGGGTTTGACCCCACGATGCCGGGTAATGAGAATTTTTCGACCACAGGTGCTACCGTTTTTGATGCTGGCGCAGGTGTTTACTATTTTAACGGCGACCCTGACAGTAAAGCCAATTTATTTGGAGGCCTTAGCGTAGGGCATTTATCGCAACCCAAAGATCCGTTTGCTACGCAGGGAATAAATACAGCTTTACCTATGCGTTTTACCGTACATGGTGGTGTACGTTTACAAGCTTCGGATTTTTTAGATATTACTCCGCATTTAATTTATATACGGCAGGGCAATGCACAAGAAAAGGATATTGGTTTATACGCCGAATTTAAATCAGACAACCAAACCGGGTTTATAGTAGGGGGAATGTATCGTTTTAACGATGCCGCTGTAGCTGATGTCGGTTATCATATCCATTACTTTACTTTAGGTTTAAGTTATGACGTTAACACTTCGGGCCTTAATGCTGTATCGCACTCACAGGGCGGCCCTGAGCTTTCATTAAGTTACGTTTTTCATAAACATACTCAAAACAGGGATGTGGTATGCCCACGTTTTTAATCAGGTATTATGAAAAAAATAGCTATTTCATTATTACTTGTTTTTATGTGTGTAACCTCGTTTGCACAGTATAATAAGCGCCTGCGCGATTTAGGCGACAAGGATTTTCAAGACAAAAATTATGTACAGGCGGCTGATGATTATAAGCAGGCGTTAAATGATAATCATCGTGCTATTGCAATTCCGTTTAGTGTACATATAAAGGCATCAGTACAAAGCCAACAACCCGCATTAGCTTATCTGTATTACCAAATTGGCGAATCATACAGGCTGTATCAAAACTATTTAAATGCTGAGGAATGGTATTATAGAATTGTGAGCGATAGTACGATAACTGATTATCCGCAGGTAAGATTATGGTATGCAGTATGCTTAAGGGCAAACGGGCGATTTAATGAGGCCATAAGGCAATTGAAACGTTTTATTAAGGATTATAAGGGTGATAACGAATACATTGTGATTGCTAACCATGAGTTGGCCACTTGTCGTTTTGCAAATGAGCAATATCGCTATCCAGCCTTGATAAAGGTTGAAAGATTAAAAAAAGACTGGAATGTTGAGGGGGGCAATTACGCTGTATCAGGACATGATAGTAGTTATTATTTTACCTCATCTAGCATGGGTAAAAAAGATATTAACCAAGTTTATTTGCTACAATCGTTTAATAGCACCCCGGCTTTAATTGATTTTAATAGTAATAAAAGCGACGTGCAATACAGTACCCCATGTGTTGATACAAGCGGAAAGCATATGTATCTTACCCAGTGGTACCTGAAAGGTGATAAAAGTATATTAGCTATTTATTTAAGTACGCGTAACAACAACCAATGGGGCGAACCTGTGAAATTAAATGGCAATGTTAATGTGGCTGGATATAACTCGATACAGCCATTTATCACACCGGATGGAAAACGACTATTTTTCGCTTCAAATAAACCCGGTGGTATGGGCGGCTATGATATTTGGGTAAGCGATTTGGATTTAAATGGTGAACCCATAAATAGTACAAACCTGGGTAGCACAATTAATACCTCGTTTGATGAAGAGGCCCCTTATTATAATGTTGCTGACGCTAAGTTGATATTCAGCTCAAAAGGATTTGTGGGTTTAGGTGGTTTTGATTTTTTTGAAAGCGACCATGTAAACGGGGAGTGGTCTACACCGGTAAATATGGGTTATCCTATGAATTCGTCAAAGGATGATCTTTATTATTACCCGGAAGGAGCTACAGGTAAGTTTTACATCAGCTCAGACCGTGAATCGGAATGCTGCCTGAATATATTTGAAGGAGTTAATTATGGCATTACTATTAAAGGAACAGTAGCAGATTGTAACGCACAACAAACGCTTGCAGACGTTCAAGTTAGTTTAGTTGACTCCCTATCAAATTCCAAAATTAACACCGCGGTAACTGATGCCAATGGTACTTATGAATTTAAGATCGTTAACCGGCACCCTTATCACATCGTTATAGAAAAAACGGGTTATTTTACTAAACAGCAGGCCGTACCTGCTTTTGATACATCAGCCATAAAAACAGTTCTGATGGAAAAAGCCTGCATGCAGCAGTATGTGGTAGATAAACCAATAGAGATCAAAAATATATTATATGATTTTGATAAGGCTACACTAAGGCCGGAATCAAAGCTGGCTTTAGATGGCCTGGTTAGTTTACTGAATAATAATCCTTCAATAAAAATTGAATTAAGCTCCTATACAGATTCATTTGGCAGCGACGAATATAATATGGCTCTATCGCAAATGCGGGCAAAGGCATGTGTGGATTATCTGATAGCCAAAGGAATAGCAATAAACCGTTTAAGTGCCAAAGGTTATGGCAAATCAAAGCCGGTTGACACTAATATTTTACCGAACGGCAGCGATAACCCAGAGGGCAGGCAGCAAAACCGAAGAACGGAGTTTATAGTTATAAAGTAAAAGCCCGGAATTTTTTTGAAATCGTGCAGTTATAATTTTACTTTCGCCATAATCAAAATTTAAAACGGAGAACAATTAGCAAAAGCTAATGCCGTTCTTTGTGTAAATCAACGCTACATCTATCTTTCAACATGCAAAACCTTGCGCCTATTGCATTATTTGTTTACAACCGCCCCGAGCATACCCGCCGTACGCTGAATTCTTTACAAAAGAATTTGCTGGCTGATGAATCACGCCTGTTTATATTTTCTGATGGTGCAAAAACACCTGCCGATCAGGCCAAAGTTGATGAGGTAAGGCAATTGATAAGCGATGTTAGCGGGTTTAAATCCGTTAAGGTTATTGAAGGCAAGCAGAACAAAGGATTGGCCAACTCCATTATTGATGGCGTTACGCAGTTGGTAAATGACTACGGAAAGGTGATTGTTTTTGAAGATGACCTGCTATTGTCTAAATATAGTCTGCAATATTTTAACGAGGCGCTGACTAAATATGCAAACGAAGACAAGGTGATGCACATTGGCGCATACATGTTTGAGTTGGGCGATAAAAAACTGCCCGAGACTTTCTTCTACCGCATTGCCACCAGTTGGGGCTGGGCCACATGGACAAGGGCCTGGAAAGACTTTGAACCGGATATTGATAAGTTGATAGGTCAGTTTGATAAACAAAAGATCAACCGTTTTTCTATTGATGGCACCATGAACTTTTGGAAACAAATGCAGGAGTTTAAAGCCGGGAAAAATAATTCGTGGGCTATCAGGTGGTATGCCTCTATCTTTTTAAAAGGCGGTTTAACGTTGAATCCTTCAAACTCACTGGTACATAATATAGGGCATGACGGTACGGGGGTGCATTCCAATATTGAGAATACTTATAAGGTTAAGATCTCGCAAAAAGTAGTTAAGAAATTCCCGACGGAGATTAAAG
>Ga0302300_1002175_pt1 | contig 10400 bp, 3 predicted proteins | sample III_Palsa_E1_1_FD_198756 | JGI IMG/M metagenome (GOLD analysis project Ga0302300, IMG submission 198756) | Peat permafrost microbial communities from Stordalen Mire near Abisko, Sweden - III_Palsa_E1_1 | ecosystem: Environmental > Terrestrial > Soil > Palsa > Peat permafrost | place: Sweden... | reverse complement strand
ACAATATTATGCTAAATATCTTTCATAAAGATATATTTAACTTATATATCATTACACTATATTTTAATATATTAAAACGGTAGATATTTTTAAAATTATGTATGAATGACATTTCAAAAACATACAAAAAACATACACTGCAGATACTATAGTTAGTATCTGCATACCACTGAGAGCTAGCTGTTACACAATGGTAACATCATACTTTATTTTATTGTAAAAATAACAATGTTGTAACATGTGTGTTAGATTATATTTATTATTTAATATTTTTAAGGTTTTCTGTTACATTATGTAGCGGATAGTCTTCAGTAGTATGCAGATACCATAGTTAGTATCTGCAGTATATGTCTTTTTGTATGTTTTTGAAATGTCATTCATACCTAATTTTAAAAATATCTACTGTTTTAATATATTAAAATATAGTGTAAGGTTATATAAGTTAAATAATGTGAAAGAATAAAAAGACATATAAAATATAATTTTGCATATACTAAGTGTAGTATATGCATATAACTGTATACTGTTTGTTGCATACTGCAACAAAAATATTTTAAAAATGTTAAATAATAACATAATCTAACACACATGATATAATGATATGTTATTGTATTATTTATATACTAGGGCAATTACATAAAATCTGTGTAGCACCACTAACCACAAACATTATGTAACAATACATGTACAAATAAATAATTACTTATATCATCACATAATGTTTGTGGTTAAATTGCCTACACAGATTTTATATAATATATACTTTAAATTTTGTTATTTGTTATTTATTATTTGTTGTTACAATGTAATATGTATTTAACATATGTTATTTGTTACATTTTATCATTACAACTATATATTTTAATATCGATGAGTATAGAATAATTCTATACTAAATTAAATCGTATATGTGTTATTACAAATATATAGACACTACTTTTATTTCTACATGTAACCGTACATGTGAGTGTTAAAATTATAACACCTACATCGTTTGCCAATAGAATATTATACAGTATTATCCTTTAAATAGTAGATTGTACTGCATACAATATTATTTATGTTAATATTATATTATATTATTAAATTACTATATCGCTCTTTCTATATGTTACAGTAAAAAATATGTTACGTTAACATATTATGAATAGCTGGAAGTAATTGGTAGTTACTTTTTATGGAATTTTTTAATATACATTTCTGGTCTCAACAAAAAATATATGTTGAACCAAATATCTTGTTATATTTTAATATCTTGTCATATAAAGTATTTGGTACTTTGTAATAAACTGTAATTTATCATGACACTTCTATGAACTTTCTTGAACATAGTTTAAAAAAATCCACCACAAAGTAAATCGGTGATATTTGGGTAAATATGGGAGGTTGGGGAACATCGGGTATTCTCGGGTGTGTGAGATCGGGGATGGTTGGGGTAGATCGGGTAAGTTGGGTATTCTCGAGGTAGATCGGGGATAGTTGGGTAAGTTGGGTATTCTCGAGGTAGATCGGGGATAGTTGGGTATTCTCGAGGTAGATCGGGGATAGTTGGGTAAGTTGGGTATTCTCGAGATAGTTAGGTAAGTTGGGTAAGTTGGGTATTCTCGAGATAGTTAGGTAAGTTAGGTAAGTTAGGTAAGTTAGGTAAGTTGGGTAAGTTGGGTATTCTCTACCCAGATTAGAGATAGCAAAATTATCATCAATATTATAATTTACACTTTATGTATGTATATTTTCACACAATAGTCTCAACTACCCCCGAGATTACCCAACTTACCCGATGTTCCCCAACTATCCTGAGAATACCCAACTTACCCGATCTACTCCAACTATCCTGAGAATACCCAACTTACCCGATGTTCCCCAACTAATCCGATCTTCCCCAACTTACTCGATGTTCCCCAACTATCCCCGATTTTCACCGTTGTGACAAATTTCATGATAATATCTTTATAAGAATGTTTTAGTACTATTATTACTTCTATAATGATCCATTTAACACATATACATATGTTTAACGTACAATTATTCACTATGTTAGTTACAGTGTATATAGATATACACCATCAACACAGTAATTATTTACAAGTGACTAATTATTATATTAACTTGATGATCTTATAATTATCACCAAAACATTTTTGTGTTTAATCATTTGTGTTTTTGTTTATGATTATGATTTACTACTGTTCATAATTATTATGTGTTTAGCAAATATACTGTATATTGTTAATTATCTTGTTAGAGGTTACTTTACACCACATTTTTTTCCAACTAATATTTTTGGATGACAATATGTTTTACATTTTAAAATCCAAATATAACAAACTTTAAACATAACAAGATTTATATCGTATTTTATAATCACGACAAATAATAAGTAATGTTGCATAAACAAACAAAAGAAATAACTCTATCTGTAAAAGTTATGATAGCTTGATATCAAAATTATTTATAGTGTAAATGTATCTACACTTACACGTCATAACTGTTAACATTATTAAATGATAGCAATATGTGATATAATACATAATTATTATGTATTCAAATACCCAAAAATAAGATGCTTTACACCAAATGTTTATGATGTAGTAAACTTTGTAACCTACTTGTTTTTATTATATTGTAAAAACAACAAATTAGTACCTTTTTTAATTTTATTTATTTATAGTCAACTCTGTAAAAAATGTATCAACCATATACTTTCTTGTAGTTGTTAACAGAAACAGACTGTTTGTAACTCTACCATGTTGACCAAAAATTAACTACACTACGTTTATCTTTTTATGTAATAATAGTAAATACATATATATATTACACGCTTTATAAAATAGTAACATTACATAATTGTAAATACTTATGTTGTGACATTACTACCAAATAATATTAACTAATGACAATTTATGTGTTATACATAATATTACTATGAAATATTATCATTGAATAAAAAATACATAACAATTATGTATTTAAATTATCTCTAAATCATCGCTGAATGTGGGTATACATTGTATTAGTATATATTGTAACCAAAATTTTTACATGTATGGTTACAATATATCAAAACAATCTTTGTTTTTGTTTTGTTGTATATTCTTGAACTTGTTAAAAATTTCTTCAACCTAATTTTTTTACCATATTTTCAACTTGTTAATGTTACAATACCTGATGCATGGGTGTATGTATGTATGTATTAAGAGATAATTAAATCATGAATTAACATTTACACCATTACGATGTAAAAAACAAAATAAGGTATTATTGTAATTTATATTCTTACCATGAAAGTATATTATGATAATATTATTACTTGCATTTCTTTATCCAAACTATATTTTAAAAATACTTGACACACTCATACTCATTATGTACACCCGTTAAAAACACCGCTTTATGATAATATTGTATCCATTATACATTTGTATGTCATAAGTAGTATTATTATTATTATTTAAACATATAAACAACAAATATAATATATAATTGACTAACAATTAAGTTGGCAGTCAACAATTAAATTGTTAATTTAATTATTTTATGGTTTAACCATAAAATGGTTACGTTAATCATGGTGATGGAAATAGAATAGTTTATATTAAACTATCAGTGAGAAGATTGTTTGTAAACCCAGGGTTTACAAGTAGATTATAAAATAACAATGTATAGTGTGTACATTATGATTATTTTAAAGAGTGGAAAGATGTGGGAATACATTACAACAATTTTAAAGGAGAAATGGAGCAAAGAGACAGTATACAATATGACATAATCATGTTAACTTACAATAATTACCACTAACAATATTACATTAATAATATCCATCAATACTAGTAATTATACCACGATTAACTTTAACATTACATCTTTTAGGTTCAAAATCACGGTGAATAGGTAACACCTCACCACTTCGTTCCACCACCCTAACATGTCTTGTATGATTTCTTACTTGATTCGTGCTTTTGCCAATCAATGAACGATCACATATATGATAATAACATTTAGTAAAAATATGTCCCATTTTAAATATTTTATTGATAGAATTATGACGTTCTTACAAGTTGATCAACTTTAACCTACTTGGGAAAAATATACGATCACTTTAATAAATAAAAATACTACAACAACATAATACCTTGTAAGCCACATTGATTCAGTCAAAAGATGTTAAACATGATACTAACATTAATACATATGGGGGGGGGAAGAGGGAGTGTTAATTAATTTTATAGGTATTAGATATTTATGATAGTTAGTTACACCTGTTACTTTTATACCCTTAAGTTTTTGTCTCCTTTTAGTGAAAAACATAAAAGTTAACATTTTGAACATTAAAATGGTAACGTAAATCCATATTATGTTATTAATAGTGTTTGTATATCCACATGATATTTTGTGTGGTTATACTCGTATGAAATGGGTAATTATACCAGTGAGTAGTGAGTAGTGAGTTAATATGTTGATGTAGTATAATTACCCATTTCATACGAGTATAATTACATAAAAGCTATGTAGCGCCACTAACCACAAAATATCATGTAAATATACTTATAAGTATACAAATTAATCTGGGTACACTAAACATAATTTAAATAATAAATATCTTACATAATTATTGTATTTCATGATGAATTATAATTTTTGTTACATGTTGTAACAAATAGCTTTTTAGTAATAAATAGTGTAGATACTATAAGTAATATTCACAGCATTAATTTTTGTATGTTTTAATTTTTGTACACTATTTTATATCTTGTAATTTTTGTACACTATTTTATATCTTGTAACTTTGATACATATATAACTATACATATACTACATAGTTTTTATTTACAACGTATATTTATATATATGTTTTACTTTCACAAGGTAAGATCATCCGTTAGTGTTGTTTCATGTTAAAATTACTAGGTAGGCAAAAAGAAGGGAAACAAACATAAGTAAGAGTGTAAGTATGTTGGTTATAACATATTTTTGGTTTGGTACTACTTATATATATCCTTATTTAAATATATGTTTATTTAGATAAATTTAAACAAAGATATATAATATTATAGTGTATCCTAATATGTATATTATCACCCTCACATATAATCCTTTTACCATATTATAATCTTTAACAATACATAGTAAATAATATTACTACCTAAAATAATAAGTTATAGTATATACGTACTCTACAGCATATGAACCAAAGGTTGGTTCCATCTGATAACTATCAACTAAAAATTAATAGTTATCAGATGGAATGTAGTTTATATATGAAATAAGATACACTACATGGTGGTATATGGTATATACAATAATAATTACTTTTAACAATGTGTTACTGGAATATAAATATGTTTGTATATTGATTAAAGTACAAAATTATATGTTATCATAACATATAATACATAGTTAAGATTCCCAATACTTGTTTTTGACGGGATTTTTTGATGTGATGTAATTTTACACAAAATTTTGTAAACCAAACAAATTTACATGTTTTTTAATATACTAACATATAATTATGTTTACTGTATATATATATATATATTTAATATTTTATTTTACTGGTCACTAACTTTTGTTATTGATGTGCATATCATTGTTATTTAAACCATAAAATACCAATTTCATATGTTTGATATCATATCATATCATATAATACTACTAATTATTATATAAATATACAGTTCATAGTGTTTGTAATATTAAATTGCATATGGTAAATGTAAATATATCTTGGATGTTAAATTATGGTATCTTCATATTCTAATGACATAAATAATATTGTTAGTTGAATAGAGATTATAGAGATTATAGTGTTTGTATTGTTAATATGTTTAATAATGACGTTATCCAAACGCGTTATTAATAATAGGGAGAAGGGAGGGAGGGAGGGAGGGAGAGGAGAGTTATATGTTAACATAACATATAATACACAGTTAAGAACATTGGTACTTATTTTACACAATTTTTTCAACATATCGGTGTTTCGACTAAAAATTATATAAAAACATATATTACCTATATTTTTAAGCGAAGCAGACTTATGGTTAATATTTCAATGTATATGTATATATATATGTTAGTAGATATTAATACCTTATTTTGTATTTATTAACCAATGAAAATTTTTGTTACATGTTGTAACAAATAACATACACAGTTATGTATAGATACCGTAAACTTACCACGTTTACTAATCTTAACTTTATACGGTTTTTAAGTGTATTCAGTACGTATATATGTATTCAATACATATTTTACTTACTGTGTAACAATATTACAAATACTTGAAATATTTAAAAATATTAAAATTATGGTATATATACATTATTTTTAAAAAGTCATATAAATCGAAGGTTATATGCCTCAGACCGCAGGTATAATCAGGGAGTAATGACTCCGCCAAAGAGAAATGACAATTTTTGTATATTAAATGTGTAATGTGTAACAATACATAATATCCGCGACAAGCGACAAAGCGAAGCTAGCCTCTGGCAAACCGAAGGTATATCTGAAGGAGAAATGGCTGTGCCAAACGCATCAATAGCGGAGGCAACTAACCACTAATATCATGTGATAGTAGTTGTTATATTGTTATATTGTTATATTATTATATTGTTATATTGTAATGTTGTTTACAATATGGTGAAAATATATAATAGTTAAAATAATTACTATTTCTGTATCTTTTTGTAATTTACATGAACACGAATACTATTTTTTAATTATACAAACAGTGTTTGTATGAAAACTATAATAAATAAAAGAGTAATAAGTATGTACTTATCTTTACCACATGACATACTTATTACTCTTTTATTATGTGGTAATTTTATCTACTGACACGATACTAACAATATTGTGTAAGAGAGACACATTATTTGTGATCTCAAAGTCTTACAAGAGACTATTACGTTATTAATAGTAGTATTACTACATATGATTGTGATGTAATTATTATTTTTTTATATTATACACGGTAAGTATATACATGCATAGATGTACATCCAATATATGTTAACATTGTATCAACAAACATTTTTATCAAAAATCTTAAACGATTCAAATATTATAAAATTGCTGTAAATTTGCAAACATAATAATTATCAAGAAAGACAATTTTATAATATTTGAATCGTTTAAGATTTTTGACAAAAATATTTGTTGGTTGGATAATCTCTAATAATAGACTACCTTCTGTGTATCTTACATATATAATCATACAACCACACAAAAAAATATAAAAATTAGACTACTTAAAAACCCGATTTTATAGACTGGATTGTAAATTATTGGTGTTATATTAACTACATAGGAAAGAAGAAAGATATGTATATATTCAACATGATGTTGAATATTAAAATAGCAATTATATCTGTATCATATTATTAATAATACTCATATGACTACATGATATTTGTGGTTTGGTTGCCTAGCGCTGCGCTTATCGCAGCTTTTATGTAATTATATTCGTATAATGTAACTATTTTTGTATTTATACTCTTATGAAATAAGTAATTACATAATTATACTAGTATGAAATAAGTTAATATGTTAACATGTTATGTGTAATTACATAAAATCTGCGACAAGCGCAGCGCTAGGCAACTAACCACAAATATTATGTGACCATATAAATAATTACCTATGAGTATTAGAATAAATATATTATATTTTTGTGATTGAATAAAGTACATAATTATTATGTATTTTGGTAATGTTTATATTTTGTTTTATATTAACCGTGACATAGATTATATGTGAAATGGTCTATTATTAAATAACAAATTAATATTGTATACAGTAATATTTTTTTAATGGTCTATTGTTACGATACCCATCTTTTTTCATTGAGGTAGAAAATTATATATTACTGTAACATATATATATCATATAACTAACAATGATGAGATATGTTTTTATGAGATTTTGTTGTATGATATATTTTTGAACAATTTTACAAAACCAAACAAATATTTGGGTGTATTTTTATTACATTAATACTACTAATGATATATATACGATATAAATAGTTAATATCTTATTTTACTAGTCATACAAAATTATTTATTAATACAAATACTTGATAGTCATTGTCACTAACACACAAAATAAAATTTATCTATGTATTATTTTGTCAATGTAATAATTGTAGGATATTTTGTATACATAAAGTACAATTTTATGTGTTAATGACATACATGATGCATAGTTAAGATAATTGATATATGTTTTTTACTGGATTTTTTGACATGATGTAATTTTACACAAAAATTTGTAAACCAAACAAATTTACATGTTTTTTAATATACTAACATATAATTATGTTTACTGTATATATATATATTTAATATTTTATTTTACTGGTCATTAATTTTTGCTACTTACAGAGAACATAGTAACATCTACTGTCAGCGAACCATAAATTTTGGTATATGCAATAAATCACAACATATAATGTACAATGGTTATTATTGTTAGTTAAGTAAAAAATCACAGTACCTGTATTGTTGTTATCCTTAATAATATATCATCCAATAACCGCTTTCCATTGTTAAAAGTATAAATTTATATGTTAACATAACATATAATGTATGGTTAATATTTCCAATACCTGTGTTTTTGCAGAATTTATATTGTATAGTTTATTTTTACCCTATCTGTATAAAAGATAAATTATACAGAAATATATTGTCAAGTAACAAGTATATTAACCAAGGGTAAATTGTAGTGGATATACATAAGTACATACCTAAAAAAGAAAGAAAGAAAGATATAGTGAATGTGTGAGTAAAAATAAGGTGGGTTTTTGTATTAAGAAACATAAACAGTTAACTATTGAATTACCTATGCAATGACAAATAATTAGATGTTGTACATGTTGTAGAATAACAATATTATATTGTTATATTTGTTATTTCATGATATGTATAATATTAACATACCTAAAATATTAATCATATGTGTTACATACACAATTAAATAGTAATATTTTAAGTGTAACAAATTTTAAATGGTTGTTGAATCATGTGTTATTCTACTATATGTTAACACAACTCTATTACACTTTCATCTTAATTGTAAACAATAAGTTTACAAGAGACTTACTACAACTCATTTACTCATTTACTCCTTCAATTAATGTATTTTCACTCATATGTAATATAAAAAGTAGATATTTATATTCACAAGTAGTTTTTATGTTTATATTTTTAATTTAACACATATTTAATGGTGTAACGTATTCTAATATGTCGTAAATTACATGATCAACATATATTACAACAATACAGGTTATTGTGAATATACTAATTCCATCACACTAAGTGTATCATAATATATAAAATATTAAATTTATATTGTTTATTGTATGTTGTTTGTCGTAATAAATAATTTACTAGTTAATATTTTGGTAACAAGTGTAGTATTATAGATGTGGTATTAATTTAAACATACACCTGTCTATAAACATATTTTTAGTTTATAACATTATAGTATACTTTAATATATAAAAAGTTTAAAGTGGTAAAATTTTTAATATTAGGTAAACATAATTTAAAAACTATGTAAAAAGCGGATACTAAAAATACTAAGTATAGTATCCGCATGGTATGAAAAACCTAAATATTACATGATGTATCGTAATACTTCAAGGACATTAAATATTGTATACAATACATAATATATGTTATACCATTGTTATTTTTTATAAAAATAAAGTAATCTGTTACGTAGTATATAGAGTAGTCTCTTCATACCATGCGGATAATTATACTTAGTATTTTTAGTATCCGCTCCCTACCTAATTTTAGATTATGTTTACCTAATATATAAAAATTTTACCACTTAAAACTTTTTTATATATTAAAGTATACTATAATGTTATAAATTAAATATACGTACTGTGAAAGGTTAAAAATATATAAAAATAGAGTGACATGTAGTATATACCATACCTATTTTTCTACATATGTTAACTTAACACTAGTTGTTATAGAGAGTAACATGTTATTTTAAATTGTTGTGGTAAGTAACAATAGTGTTATGTATACATTATTTTGGTTTTTAAAGTAACATATATGTTACATGTTGTGACATACAGTGTTCGATTGGTATGTGAGTATCGCATGTTGTGTTTTCGCATTACTCTTTTTTTAAAATTTATACATGTTAACCATGTTTGATTGTTTGAAACATAATATACTATATATTATAGTATAGTTATAATTTTGGATGTATAAAATATAAAGTAATAAGACTACATAAAACTAATAGTATGAATATTATATGTATATTATATATATATATATATATATATATATTAACTACCAGCCATTAACTACAAAAAATACAATAAGATATTTTTAATTTAATGTAAAAATACCATTGAAAAATATATGTTATATGGT
>Ga0302300_1002168_pt1 | contig 10420 bp, 8 predicted proteins | sample III_Palsa_E1_1_FD_198756 | JGI IMG/M metagenome (GOLD analysis project Ga0302300, IMG submission 198756) | Peat permafrost microbial communities from Stordalen Mire near Abisko, Sweden - III_Palsa_E1_1 | ecosystem: Environmental > Terrestrial > Soil > Palsa > Peat permafrost | place: Sweden... | reverse complement strand
AAGTAATAACACTCTGATAGTACATAACTAAACCTTTAAACTTAAACTAAATTTAAGTTATACCTTAGTAGATACAAGTATACTCCTTATATATTATTTGACTTGTAATATATAATTAAATGAGTAAATAATAAAATAGTGGATCGTTAACTAATCAACAATTGTTTTAATACATAACATAAAAAACGGTCACTGCAACATTTTTTATGTTTTCTTAAATTTTACTATTGTTTGTAAATATGCAGTTAAAATACATATAAAAAGATATAATATCTAACTATAAGTGTTTCGAATATTATTATTTTATTATTCAACGACGAGAATAAATTGTGAGAAAGTTTAATATATAGATATACTTAGATGAGTATATAATGATGAGATCAAATAAACAAATAAACAAATAAACAAATAAACAAATAAACAAATAAAACATTATGTATTTGTTAAGTAATATTCATTGTGGCATAAAAAATAATGTAGCAATAGGTAAGTAATAGTATATTGTATACTACAACACATAAAATAATCATTATCACAAAATATGTTATGTTAATTAAAGTATAAATTTGTTATCATGAATACTTAAAATTAAATTATAACGATATAGAATATTTGTTATATATTAACATTTTGTTTAATTTGTGTTAGATGAGATAACGCAGTGTTATATTGTTTATGTTACTTATCAATAATATGTTTAACACCAACACCAACAGCATCACCAACACATATTATTATATTTTATGTTACTCCAATATATTATATTCTCTCTCTACTTTTTAATATACTATTAAAATTAATATCTATTATTATAATCTATACTACACAATAAGTATATGTTATTTATTTAAAAATGTATTGTTAGTTAACATAAACATAATAGTTTCAAAGCATGTTTGAACTACATACTACTATATACTAATATATCTTTTGATGTAACAAAGTTAGATTGTGTATTACAAAAATACAATTATACCCTTTCAAATGAGATAATTATACAATATAGTAACATTAATTATATACTATATAATATTATGTAGTAATGCAACCGAATTATTGTATTAGTATATTTTATACTAATGTTTATTTTCCTCCCCATCAACTTCCTTCTTCCTTCTTCCTTCTTTCTCCTCTTCTTACCTTCTTTCTATTTATTATAGTGAAAAATGTAAGTATGTAAAGAAATATTTATGTAAGTGTGTAATTATAAATGTTATTACCTAGTAAAGATAAATTACATGTTAAACATGGTTTGATAAAATTTTCTAGTATAAGTATTTGTCTACTTTTATTTACACCACATAATAAACATTAATAATTAGCCATGATGTCAAACATATTTGTACGGTATACATTACTGTGACATTTTGTCTTCTTCATGAGATTATGTGCACCTCAAATAGTTACATGTGTCCATGTTGTGGTGATATTACCACACTATGTTAGTGGAATAATATTCAAAATATGTATATGTCTCGTAAATATTTGTATATTTAATGTTTAATTTATCATTCAAACATTAATAACAATATCTAACAGTTTTATTCATGTGAAGTTTTAGATTTACGACACAGTTTAAGTGTAAAATTTTGTTTGTTTGTTTTAATATATGTATTTTTATGTTGTCAACAACAAAAGTTGTATTTTGATAAAAAAATACCTCGTGTTACCATAATTAATATTTATTAATTCCAATCCCCACACACACACATACATCTACTAATAATATTCATTATAATATTATAAGTGGTAATGTGGTAGTTTCCTATTATTGATATTAACAATATTGAAGTAGTAAAAATGGAGTGTAATACATCATTGACAACACCAGATGTAATCTTTATTGGAGCTGGACCAGTAGGTTTATGGACTGCAATTCAAACTAAACTATTAGAACCGAAATTACATATTTTAATGTTTGAAAAACATCCGCAGTATCAGAGGAGTCATCCACTCAAGATGAGTATGACAAGTTTTTGGAATACAATTAATGATACAGAATTTCAAAGGTTAATCTATTCTATGTTAGGTAAGAAAATTTCTACCAATGACATCGAACAATCTTTGTTAACCTTTGCAACTAAGATTGGTATTCAAATATTACATTCACACATTGATAATCCTATGTCTTTTATTAACACTTACTATCCAAAAGTTAAAGTTGTAGTTGGTAGTGATGGTAGTCACTCGATTGTTCGTAAGACCATATTTGGTGACAAGTTTGCGTATAATTACAATCTTAAGTACATTGCTGACTTTCGATATACCATTAATAGTGTTACCGATGATAGTAAACAGAGGAAAAAGAAGAAGAAGTTGCAAAAACATAATGATGATGATTGTAATGATGAACATGATAGACAGTATGACAATGATTATGACAAAGAGTATGAATGTGTGACAAAAAATAAAGATAATGTAACAGAAATTACAACACGTTGTTTTATGTCTGAGATTGAGTATAACAAATTGAAACATGGTAATAATGGCATGAAGGCAACATTTAAAGATCCAGCAACATATAATGAACAGTTTGTTAATTTAGTACCAGAAGTTTGTGCCAAATTTACAAATAAGGTAACAAAACAAAAACATACTATTACCTCACCCATTACAGTAACAGCTACACATTTAGATGTTTACAAGTGTGAAAAGGTTGTTATGACAGATGCCAATGGCAGATACTGGTTATTAGTAGGTGATGCTGCTTTCGCTGTCCCCTACTTCCGAGCCTTGAACGATGGTTTACTGGCTGGAAGTTTGGTTGCTAGAAAGATTGTTGAAACCATCTCTCCTTATACCAATATTTATAATTTCTTACCCATGAGATTGGCTAACAATATTTACCGCACGACTAAAGCCTTATTCATCAGCTCAGACCCCATCTACGAGTACCAATATTGGTTTGACCTCTTATCTCACTATGAAACTAGCAAAGCTAACGTCAAAACACTGTTTGTTGAGTCAAGCATCGTTGAGTATAGTAGCTTTAAGTAACGCGACTACGTCCATAACCAATATTTTCTTATTGTTGTATACTACTATCAATAAACAATAAACAATAAACACAATATATGTTATATAAATTATATTGATCAAATCAATATATAAACATCAATTATCAATATATCATATATTAACATAAGTAGTTATTATATAATATTTATACTTCTTGGAAAGAGGAAGTAAATGTAAAATATAATTAATGTTATTTATAATATTATAGTCTACTTATAATATTATAAAATCTTTTAATAATTTAATATAATAAGTTTATATATAAATAATTACAGGAATAAGTATTAAATTTAACATCCAACAAACGATCAAACATTATGTATAATATTAATTACATATACATAAAAAAATATATCTCAAAGATATATATATATATATATATATATATATATATCGTAAGTTAAACGACATCAATATAAATATTATTATGCTTTATATTATTATTATAATACTATCTAATTGTTGTATTAAATATGTTATAGTTATTAATTTGTAATCTAAGATTACAAAATATTTTTATTTTACTAATAATAGTTTGTACATTACATTACAATATTATATGTATATTTGTAAATGTAAGGATTGGTTACATTTACAAATACATATATATCCTTATTTTAATTCAAGAAAAAACTACTGTTAATTACATAAAATTTGTGTATCCTAACTATCCACAAATACTCATGTGAGTATATAAATGTAATATATTAATTATCACATGAATATTTGTGGGTGGTTAAAATACACAGATTTTATGTAATTATCCACATACATACATATATATTATGCTGTATACGTTTCATGTATTTTTACCGTATATAACTCTTTCCCCCTCACCCATCACCATTTTTATAATAGACATACTGGTATAAAATATTATATAATTAGACTATGTTCATTTGGAATGTATATAATTTAATTATATACAATATAATTAGTGAATATATAAGTAATTATTTATACAATTACATGAGTGTCTGTAGATGGTTAAAATACACAGACACTCATGTAATATTAAAAATATACTATATTAACGAAGATATGGACATGAATATTTGTGGATAGTTAAAATACACAGATTTTATGTAATTATACTAAAATAAATAATTAATAAAGTAAATCTTGCTGTAAATAAAATAGTACTTTATTAATTATTATTTGTAGTATATGTGAATGTGAATAGGTTAGTAATTTAAAAACAAACTTATATGAGCAATTAATAACTATATTTTTGTTTGTATAATATTGGTTAAATTTTTGTGTTTTCTTAAATACAAAAAATGGTTAAAAATGTGTTGACAAAAACAAAATATAAAAATATCAACAATAAACAATAGTAATTATCATTATATATTTAACAATATTATTAATAAACACAATTAATATCTTTATTTATACTCATCACAGTAATGTAAACATATTATGTTTATAATAGTGTTGTGTACATGTATATGTATATACATATATTATTGTTTATTATCAAACATTAAAATAACAGATGTAACAATAATTATTAATTATAAATTTAATATAGTAAAAATATTATTGATGAGACAACTAGCTGTGGGATGCAAAATACGATCGATGAATGTTATGACAGGATTTTAAATTTTTCACCAAAAATTTTTGACATGATATTCATGTGAAAAAGTTCGTGAAATTTTGACAGGACAAAAAATTACCTGTCAAAAAATATTAACACCGCATACTTACAATGACGAGTGATTATGTTTTATTCAAACGTTATTTGTAATATAATATAATACATCATACCTCAAACATACACATAGTTACTATGTGTCATAAATATAAATCTAAATACATATTATAACATATTTGGTTTTAATACATATTTTATATTATATGATACATTATAACATTTATATTACTTATTGTAAGTAATAATTCTAATAATACTATTAATAGATATAAATTATATAAATATATAAATATATACTTAATATTTTATTATTTACATAAATTATTATAATTACCATATATATTGTGTTTAAAACATTTATTAGTATACAATGGTTAAAGTATAATTACATAAAATATGTATATTTTAACCATCCACAAATATTATGTAAATATATATGTGAGTACTACAATTTACAAATAATATCTTATTAAACATAAAATATATTACTGTTTGTAATTAAATAATATTTGAACATATATCATATGTGTTCAATTGGTATATTATACACAATAAGTGTATAATTATAATCTTAATGTATTGAATATAAAATTAAATAAATAATAATGTGTTATTAATTTAATCATATATATTGTAATTATACCACTAATATAAATAGATTACAATTGGAGTATTAAATTACAATATGCTAATAATTCATTACGGTAATGAATTAACATTCTATTTGATTATGACAACATAAGTTAACTTATTTATTTGTGTATATATATATATATATGTTTAATTTTAACAATGTGAAGAGCGTGACATTCGACTTCTACGTCGAAGTGCGGTTAAGCCAAAATCGACGTTATTATTACGCATCATGGCAATTTGATATGAAGTGTTGATACCCAGAAATATTTCCACCTTAGCCTTAATACGTTCTTCAGCTGTCATAGCCTCAGTCTCCTTATGTTTCGTTGTGTTAACATGTCTAGAATAAGTTGTATATTCCCTTTCACACACTTCACAATACTTTCCCATTGTTTTTTTACACAATAATCACGGTAACCACGATGAATATTATTTAATAACACTCTAGTGTTTTATATGTAACATACATACCATTATTTCTATTAAATATTAATCATTTTACTATGATCACTAACAGATACATACTGTTACACAATAACAAAGATATAACCAATATTCCCCACCCCTACCCCAGTTTATGTGAAATTTCTTAAACTATTTCAAACATTAATATATATGTAAAATGCATGACAAATTACAACAAAATAATAGTATATTAATGTTTGAAATCGTTTAAGAAATTTCACATAAACACATTATTGGTTATATTTTTGTAAATACATATTGTAAATACGTGTTTTTTATTAATATACAATATATGTTTGATGTTTAAAATAATACAGGTAAACAAAAGTATATTTAATCGGGTATAAATTTTCGAACACATGTAGTATATGGTATTGATTGTTACCGTGATGGCAAATGTTCACCATTTCATGAACAGATGACTACTGGATCAAATTATTACGTTAGACAGTACAATAAATAATTTATACCACAGTATAATTTAACTAATATGTCAAATGGTAATTATGTTTACATTTGCTATAGTAAATCGTGTTAACATAGATGTTAATGATAACAATGACCATATTCTGTCAGATGAAGAATAAATAAACTTACTGTATTATATATAATATCTAAACAATACAATGAAAGACATGGATAAAAAACTAGTGATAATTCTGATCACTATTATGATTGTTATCATATCACAACTGGAACCACAGTAAAAAATATAATATGTTTAAACCATGATCTATACATTATTATTATTATTAGTATTATTATTAATAATATCATAATAATAATATAATTAGTAATTTACAACATCATGTTGTAAACTATGATCACTCCAACATATTACTGTTTTTACCAATCACGATAATTTTGTATCATTAAATGTTATAAATAACAATGTATTATAACTACATTTGTAATTATATATATATATATATATATATATTATATAAATATTATTTTACTTTATCGTAAAGTAAATTAACAAATTAAGTATTAATTATATTATTGTGTTTTATTTGAATTTCAATTATAATATAATTTATATGAGGAATATAATTTGGTATTGTTTTAACAATGGAATGAATAAAAGTTAGAAGTATAATTAAGTATATATATATATATATATACATGTGCAATTATATAATATCCGTGTAGGTAGCGAACCACGATAATATATGACAAATTTATTATTATTACAAATAATATTATAATGTTGTGTATTTACAACATGATACTGTGGTTTTACTGCCTACACGTATTTTATGTAATCAGCCTCATATGTTGGTGTACCAATATATGTTGATAATTAAAATTTGTACTATATGTACATGGGTTTGCGATATTATATTTTTGGTATGGGAAAATAAGTAACAAGTAATTAACTGTCAAAGTAATATCATATAAAAATATTATGTATTTGTCCGTGAAAAAAATCCACTTAAATATATAATTATTATCTCTCTATATTTTCTTTTGATACTCTTTTGTTTTTACATAAAATTTTAGTATGGTAACAGTAAATCCGTGTATCCAAATTATTCACGGAAATTATTCACGGAAATTATTCACGGAAATTATTCACGGAAATTATTCACGGAAATTATCCACGGAAATTATCCACGGAAATTATGACCATCCAAGACGTTTTTATTCTCACAAGTATTCTATTTCGCTCATGTATTAATAGTACAAAGATAAGTTCGAAATAAACTAACATTAACTAATCATTAATCGTAAGTTTCATCATAATTGCATATTATTTGGTTTATACCAACAATAATTACACTTATAATTATTATATAAGTAAATAATTATAAGTGTAATTATTGTTGGTATAAACCAAAGATGTGGGATGTGTTTGAAATATGGTTATCTCATAGAAATAATTGTAAAAAACATGTATTGAACAAAACAAACACACACTTGTTAACACAATTATGCAAGTATAACTACATTACAGTAGTAGTTAGTTGAATACACGAACATCATGTGATTATACTAATATTATTAACAAACAGATTATCTATTGTTTCATAATAAACAGTTATTTATTTCACGGTAAGATATATCTTAGTTAAAGTAATCACAACAAACATTTGTTAATTTACAAGTTTAACTTGTAAACCTCCTCCTTATTTCATCTAGTTGACTTGTGATAAAAAGTATCTGTCATGATATGATATATTATATAATATTAGTAACACAATTACATTGTAATATATCTTTCATAGTGGTTCCATGAATCTGTCTTTTTACCTCTGTTATAATAACCTTTACTTTCAAGTCGTCCTTCATGATAGAAGTTTGTCCATAATCCATGTTTTTTACCTTTTTTGTACTGGCCCAAACTTTCAAGTTCACCATTGTCATACCACTTCTTCCATGAACCACATTGTTTATTTTTGTTATACATACCTTTTTCCTTGAGTTTTCCATTGTCATACCACTTCTTCCACATACCATATTTCAATCCCATATTATAAGATCCCAAACTTTTAAGTTGACCATTACTATACCATTTCTCCTCCTCATGACCATGTACAACATTGTTAACAAACACACTTTTAACACTAAGTTGTCCACTCACATGATCATGATCATATCGATACCATGTTCCTTGTTTTTGTCCGTTAGTATAATTACCTGTGCTACACTTACGATTGTTAACCCATTTCTCCCATAGGCCCCAACGTATACCATTAATAGATAAATTAACTAATGGATAATTACCATGTTTATCCCATACATACTTATAAACATCTCCTTGTTTGTTAGCATGACTCCTATCTTTAGTCTTAGCCTTGTTGTCTTCCCCATCTATTCGATGGTAACTAGTTAGTTTGACTCTTTGATTATTATTTTTATCATCAGATGCTATAATCTTATTAATGTAATATGTTTGATTACTATTAACCACGATACTGGTGTTTTGATTGGTATTCAACCATAACCTAATAAACACATTGTCGTCACGAAACTGTTGTGGTAAAAAATCATAAGGCGTATAAGTGAAAATACTATAAATAATATCATGATTCAACTTCCTAATACTACTGTTAATAATAGAATAATAATTATCCCATCCACCAAATAATTGTGTCAACAAATAATTAAAGTAGTTATTGTCTTCTAAGTAATTAGCAAAAAATAAGCAATCTAACAATGTGGTAAAATTACTAATATATGGATTATCACCTCGTAACACACTGTTGTAATTATCGAAAACAGATTGATACTTATCTGGTATAGGAATAACAATGTTATGTAAGTTATTATCATTATTATTATTATTATCATGATTAATATCATCTAATAAACCTTTAATTAACTTAGAGCTAATAATAGTATCAAGAGGTACAACAATAATAATACCATTAATAGATAGGTTAACTGACATGTCTTTTAATATACACACTCTATATACATTTCATAATAGAATTATCACATATAGATTATGTAAATTATCTTTTTACAAGTTATTCTTTTACAAGTTATTCTTTTACAAGTTATTCTTTTACAAGTTATTCTTTTACAAGTTATTCTTTTACAAGTTTAACTTGTAAAAGTAGTTATGGCTAGTAGAATGGTACATTCATACCCTTCCCCTCCCATCCCTCCTCCCTCATCCCTCTCATAGTTTTAAGCAACAAAGTATCATCACCCTCTCATGTTACACAAAAAACAACAAATATAGTTATTTGACAGGTGTATACCAGATCTTTATTATCTTACTAATAAACAGGTATTAACATTTTAAATGTTAGTAGTAACAAACATACAACTTGTACATATGTTAAATATTTGTACATCTCAATCAATGAATTATTATCTTACACATTAAACAACATTTGTATCATATACTATTATTAGAAATTAAAACACCAGACATTATTACCATTTTTAAATGCTATCTCGTTTTGTAACCAATAATAGTAATAGTGTTAAATTTGTACCATTTGGAATAATATGTATATATATATATATATACTAGGCAACTAGATAATAGGAGTTATTATTGATAGTAGGTTGCTACCAAATATATGTGTCTGATGTCAGACATGTTTACTATAACATTTTAAATGTGTTTTTTTACCTTACAATAAGGTAAAACAGTCTCAACCGTTATAACTATTTACTACTTATAATGTAACCATAACAGTTATTTTAAACATAACTACTATAACACATACTAACAAATAGTAGTTATGTTAAAATATTTGGATTTTACAATTTATAATAAGTATGATAAGTATGTTAAGTATGTTAAGTATGCTAGATGTAGAAATTGTACTTGTGTGGATGGATAGGGGTAGATGTCTCCCATGATCGGATATTAGCTAACTCAACATAACCATGTTTAAAATTGGGAGCAAAGTAAAATATAAACACTTGAGTTCCTCCAGTACCAGGAGCTACCCGTCTAGGTAATACAAAATCTTCACCTACCAATTGAATGTTATCTGTTTGTTCCAATATCTTCCAGGAGTAGCCAGTTGTAGGATTGGAACTTAAAGCTAAACGATATTCATCACCGGGACCAACTCTAATATTGTATTCCTGTGTCATACGAGTTTTTATAACACAAAAACTATTACACCAAATTAATGTTCACATTGTATTACACATTGTAATAAAAACACATTA
>Ga0302300_1002167_pt1 | contig 10421 bp, 5 predicted proteins | sample III_Palsa_E1_1_FD_198756 | JGI IMG/M metagenome (GOLD analysis project Ga0302300, IMG submission 198756) | Peat permafrost microbial communities from Stordalen Mire near Abisko, Sweden - III_Palsa_E1_1 | ecosystem: Environmental > Terrestrial > Soil > Palsa > Peat permafrost | place: Sweden... | reverse complement strand
CAGATTATGAACAGGCTGATAATCAAAAGATTATAGAGTATCCGGTGAGTAGTGATTTTGATCTATGGTACTCACCGAATTACGCACATTTTCATTGGAAATTAGTGCATATTATGGTGTTTTGACCAAAAAACAAAAGCCTGCAATCATTTGATTTGCAGGCTTTTATCATGTTTTGATACTGATTTTAGTGGTCCCGACGAGAATCGAACTCATATCTAGAGTTTAGGAAACTCCTATTCTATCCGTTGAACTACGGGACCAGTTTTGCAAAGGTGCAAATTATAGCTGAAATTATTCAGTTAAAATGTAAATTGACTTATCGCACAACGGAACCATTATGTAATGCATCAACTGGTGATACGAAGCATAGTTTTCCTTCCGAATCCTCTGCCATCAGTATCATACCCTGCGATAATATCCCTTTTATTTCTCTTGGTTCCAGGTTTACTAAAATGCTTACTTGCTTGCCTATTATAGCTTCCGGCTCATAATATTCTGCAATTCCTGATACAACTGTGCGCTCATCAATACCGGTATCAATGGTAAGCTTTAACAGTTTCTTGGTTTTAGCCACTTTTTCGGCTGCTAAAATTGTACCGGTGCGAATATCCATTGCCGCGAATGATTCAAAGCTAATATTTTCCTTTGCCGCCACTAGTGTTTGTTTAGTAACCGCAGCCGCCTGTTTTTTATCCAACAATTTTTGCACTTGCTTTTCAATAACTTCATCCTCTACTTTTTCAAATAATAAAGCAGCGGGATTTAATTGATGCCCGTTCTCAAACTTTATCGCATCACCAAAAGAAACACCGGATAGATTATAATTTAGCATTCCGAAAATTTTGGTAGCCGTGCCCGGTAAAAACGGTTGCAGGCAGGTTGCCAGGTGCGCTATTAAAAACAGGCAGTTATGCAACGCTTCCTTAGCATCATCCGGGTTGGTTTTAATCGTTTTCCAGGGCTCTTTATCTGTCAGATATTTATTACCTAAGCGGGCAATATCCATCACATTTTGCAGCGCTTGTCTGAATTTGTAATTCTCTAAATTCTGATCAAGCTCGGTATAAAATTCACCTAATTGCGCATTAAGCAAGTTATCGGTAAGTTTTATTTCACCGCTTTCTGTTTCAACTTTTCCATCGTAAAACTTATGCATCAGTATCATTACGCGGTTAACGTAGTTGCCTAGGATGGCTACCAGTTCGTTATTTACACGGGCCTGGTAATCCTTCCAGGTAAACTCACTGTCGCTGGTTTCAGGTAATATTGATGTTAATACATACCGCAGTTCGTCTTGCTTACCCGGGAATTCTTCCAAATATTCATGAAGCCAAACTGCATGATTACGCGATGTAGACAGCTTCTCGCCTTCTAAATTCAAAAACTCATTGGCAGGCACATTTTGTGGCAGGATATACTCGCCATGTGCATGCAATATAGATGGGAAAATTATACAGTGGAAAACAATATTATCCTTCCCAATAAAATGGATCAGGCATGAATTATCTTCTTCATTTTTCTGCTTTTTCCAGTAAGCTTTCCAGTCTTTTCCATTATCAATAGCCCATTGTTTGGTTGCGGATATATAACCTATCGGCGCATCCATCCAAACATACAGCTTTTTCCCTTTGGCCTCATCCAATGGCACATCAATGCCCCAATCCAGGTCGCGTGTCATTGAGCGCGGTTGCAGGCCTGATTTTAACCACGACCGGCATTGACCAAATACATTTACTTTCCATTCGCCTTCTTTCTTATCAATCCAGCTTTCCAACCATGGCTGATATTTATCTAATGGTAAATACCAATGCTTAGTCGGCCTTAAAATGGGCGCTTTACCACTTAACGTTGATATAGGATTGATTAAATCAGTTGGGTTTAATGATGTACCACAGTTTTCACATTGGTCGCCGTAGGCATGCTCGTAGCCGCAATTAGGGCAGGTGCCGGTAATATAACGGTCGGCCAGGAACTGTCCATAATCTTCATCAAAATACTGTTCAGAATATTTCTCTATAAATTCATCTTTCTCATACAAATTCAAAAAGAACTCTTGCGAAAGATCATGATGTATGGGAGATGAGGTACGGTGATAAATATCAAATGCGATCCCAAACTCTTCAAAACTATCTTTTATCTGGTTATGATATTTATCAATGATAGCCTGTGGCGTAGTGCCTTCCTTTTTAGCTTTTATAGTGATGGCGGCGCCATGTTCATCGGAGCCACAGATGTAAACCACATCCTTCTTTTTCAGGCGTAAATAACGCACAAAAATATCGGCAGGTAAATATGCCCCGGCCAAGTGGCCTATATGTAATGGCCCATTAGCATATGGCAGGGCTGATGTAACGGTGTGTCTTTTAAATTTATTAAGTTGTGACATTAATCTGCATCCTTATTAATAATTTGGCAAAGATAATTTATTTTAGTGAGGAAGTCGGGCTGCGTACTGCTGTTACTTCCGAAAGAATTTTATTTTGATGATGGATAAAGGCGAACATTCAATTATTCAGGGAATTGCTCCTCCATACCTAAAAAAGGGCGATAAGGTTGCCATAACTTGCCCTGCCAAAAAATTACCCAAACCGATGACGGATGCTATAGAGCTCCTGCAATCGTGGGGATTGGAGGTGGTTTTGGGCGAAACATTGGGTTTATCATTTCATCAGTTTGCCGGGGATGACGATCAACGTGCGAAGGACTTGCAACATTTTATAAATGACGATAGCATTAAAGCTATAATTGCCGCGCGCGGAGGATATGGCACTATCAGAATGATAGATAAGGTAGATTTTAGCAGATTAAGTCAAAACCCAAAATGGCTTGTTGGCTTTAGTGATATAACCATATTACACACCCATTTATATAACAATTACCATTTGCAAAGCATCCATGGGCAAATGCCGGTTAATATTCCCGATGCGTCAATAAAATCATTGGAATCATTGCGTAAGGCATTATTTGGGGAAGAAATTTTCTATGAGTTTAACTCACATGCATTAAACCGCAGCGGAAATGCTGAGGGGATATTGATTGGGGGTAACTTATCTTTATTGGCGGCGGTAGCGGGATCTGTTTCGGACCTCAATTACAACAATAAAATACTGTTTATTGAAGATGTAGGTGAATATCTTTATGCGATAGATCGTATGATACGAACACTTGACCGCGCAGGTAAACTTAAAAACCTTGCCGGGTTAATTGTTGGCGGCTTTAACGAAATAAAAGATAATGACATCCCATTTGGCCAAACTATTGAGCAAATTGTTAGGGATGTAGTTGATAAATATGATTACCCGGTTTGCTTTGATTTCCCAGCCGGGCATGTGCCTGATAACAGGAGCCTGGTGTTGGGCAGGAAAATCAAAATGTTTGTTGCGGATGCAAAAGTTGTGATTAATTATTCATAAAATCACCAAGCTTTTCAAGGTATATATCGTCAATTTCATCTGAGTCATGGGCCGACATAAATTGATTTACTTTGGCGGCATCGGTAGCAAATACATTTTTTACAGCTTTTCTTTTTAAACTAAACTTTTGGGGAGTACCTCCGGGTAGTTTCACCAGGTAATAATTGCTGTTATCATCGTAGGAATCATAGTTATTTCCGCTGGATGTAATACCATTTGTGGTAAAATCAGCCTTGTGGAATTGCGTATTTAGATCCTTATAAATAATATACTTATCGCCTGAAGATAACACCTGAACATATACTTTTGCATTAATAGCGGGCACATCTGCAAATGTGTAAACTTGTCCGTTATCATCATATAAAGTAAATCCTTTTATTTCTCCTTTATTTACCGCTTTCATTGTGCCACCGCCAGCAGTATATAATAAAATACCTGTAGTTTTTTCGTAATTAAAAAGATAACTATCGTTTTGCCTAATTGAATCTGCGGTTGTTGTAGCATAACCATGAACCCAGCTATTGAACAAATAAGGGCTACCATGTAATTCCTCTTTAGTAGTACCGAATTGAGCAAGCGGCTGTGTATCTTTCCCTTTGGTGCCTATTTCGGTAACAACAAATGCATTACCAGCAGCAGTTGAATTAGTTGATGCTACGCCACCAGGCTGCATAACAATATTTACTACTGGTTTGTTATCAATTTTTACTACTGCTTTTTGATAATTATTACTGGTTGCCATCAACTCGGAAGCCGGGTCAGCGCTAAGTTTAAAAGCACCGTTGGGATCCGAAAAAGTAGCATAATTATGCTGTGCATCTTTAATAAAAACGAAAGGCACAGGATTCCCTTTATCATCCGTTACTGTCCCGTTAATTTTTATAGTTTGACAAAAAGAAAAGTGGCCTGTTAATATAAGTAGACAAAATAATGCTATGCTTTTCATGAGATAATATGATATGTTATGTTATACCAAAATTGGGTTTAATTGCAAAATATACATATATAACCAAACTATTACATAAATATTGTAACAAAATCATGGCGTTAGTAATTTTTTTGATCTTGCTATAAAATAAAAAAGCCGCCCCAAAATTGGGGCGGCTTATATTTAATAATATTAACTATCGTGAACCTTTATAAGTATACGTTTCAACAAAGTGTGTTCGGTTTGCACCCGCTTGCACCATATAATAACTAACCTGGAACACTGAGCCAGCCGCCCCGGGCGCGCCCGTAGTATATTTATTAACACCGGTTGGGTCTAATACAGCCGAACGTTGCTGCGTGTTAGTACCTTGCCCATAAGCGTTTGTTACCGAGGTAATAGCGTTAGTTGTTGGATTAAAAGTAAATATAGGGTCAAAATTACCATAATAACTTGTACCACCAAGTATAGCATGGAATGGTGCACCCAAGCCAATATCAAATAATGAAACGGAATTTGCACCTGTTGTTTCCAGGTAAACATCTTCAGGATATGCATCAGTGTCTGCCGGAGCTACAACGTCAGTCATGGTACCTGTTATTATATATTCACCATCATAACTGTTTTTTGCTTGCACGCTGTATAGTATCTCATCATAGTTACTAATTTGCTGGCCGCCGCCATCAACAATTTTAATAGGTAAAACATACGATTGAGTAGGGTCTATTACACTTGTGTTAACCGATACAGTAACATAGCCAAGATTTTGCCCGGCCGGTATGGTTACTGTAAAGTTAGCGCTGTAATCAGTCGTCGGCAATAACGTATAAGCAGTACCATTTGCTGCGTTATATTTTGTTATGGCAGCAGTATCAAGTCCAAGTTTAACCGTTAATGCGGTTTTTAATGGATTTGGCGCAGCTATGTTCACCGCAATTTTAAATGTTGAGGGTGTAGCAGATATAGCGAAAGCTTCTGTTTGGAAAGGTCCACCAGCGGCAGTAATACCGGCAGCCGACGGCAGCTCGATTAAGGGCTTTGATCCCGCGAAATCAACATACCTTGAATCCTTAAGACATGAGCTCAACAGCGACATGCCTATAAGTGATAGAAAGGCGGTTTTGATATAAAATGTCTTTTTCATTTTCTTTACGTTTAAAGTTTTTATTGAGCCCAAAATATAAGGGACGAAAATACATTAATTGTTCCTTGAGTGGCCACATTAGCAGCATTGGTTTGGTATTCTATGGTTGGATAGAAAACGCGGGTCACTTGGCGAGGCGCGTTAACTCCCGGGTAAACCGAAAGTGCCGCAGCAGGTATACCTGTTCTGCGTTGCTCATTAAATGCCTCAAAGCCACCATATATAGCTAATGCCGCCCACTTTTGCATAATAATGGCGTTGAGTTGTGCAGCGGCTGTGCCAGTTGCAGGATAAGCTACTGCTGTTTGTTTTAAATATGTTGAAGCGGCAGCGTCTGCATTAGGTACCAGGTCTAATTCAAATGAAGAAGTAACACCGGCATTATATAAAGTTTGCGCAGTTCCTTCTTTTGAAAGAATCCCTTTTAATGTTCCTTCGGCTTGCAAAAATAACGACTCTGATGAAGACATGATTATAGCATTTTGGGAAGCAGAAGCCAATACGCCCGGCCCTAACAAGCTTGGTTCAATATAAGGTAAAACCGCTACGCCATCGATAGTACCTGCAATAGGCACCGAACCACCAAAAAAGGTAGAAGCAATCGCTGCGGTATCAGTTCCATTTATTAAAACGCTCATTAGTCCATCATTTCCTGAACTAATAACTGCCTTGTACGCATTAGGGGTAGTGCTATTAGCGAAAACTTGCCCTAAACGTGGATCGTTGTTACTTGCAAAATAATTTGCTGCAAACGCATTTGCCTGGTACTCATTTTTGCCAACTTCAGCGCCTCCGTTTTGGGTAGTACCAAAATAAGTCCATATTGGGGTTTCTTGTCCGCCATTAGCATCGTTTAAGGTATAGCCTGGATTTACAGACGCAGAGAACGTATTGTCAATATAACCAACTGCTTCTGTTGCCGTAACGTCAGCAGATAAGGTTGCAAAATCTGTAGACAGTGAAGATTTAGTTGACTCACGCAAACAAAGCCTTAATTTCAGGGTGTTAGCAAATTTAGCCCATTCAGTCATATTACCACCGAACATAATATCGGCCCCTTCCGGATTAGCAGCAGATGAGGTAGCACCTTGAATTAAGGTGATAGCTGCATCAAGCCTTTTAGCAAGAGAAAGATAAATAGTTGCTCCATTGTCATAACTTGGGGCAATATTTGAAGCACCTTTTAATGCCTGGCTGTAAGGTACATTATTAAAGTTATCAACCAATGCCTCATAGTCAAAGCAAATCATAATCTCTGATATGGCCTGGTAATTTGGCCCGGAATTAGTGGCTTCTAATGCGTTGTAGTTTGCGATATTCAAATAATTATCTTCCCAGGCACCAGTATAATCTGATGAAGTTAAAATATACTTTGTTAAATTATTAAACACCTGGAAACTAGTGCTTTGCGTTAAATAACCTACCCAAGCCGCGTATTGTGCATAATCAGCTGAACCTGAAGGTGTTGGCCCGTAATTTACGATATCGGCAGTGGCCTTTAGACCTCCTGATAAAAGCAAATTTGCAGACGCCGTGGACGGCACATTGGGATTATCTGTAAGATTCAGATAATTTTTCTTACAACTGCTTCCTGCAATTGTAAGTGTAATAAATATTATTGATAGATACTTTTTCATCTTTTCTAAATTAAAACGTAACGTTTAAGCTTGCTCCATAAAAGCGTGACGGCGGATTTTGATCGGAGTTATTAATACCAATACCGTTATTACCTGCGCTATAACCAAATTCAGGATCGGTCCAGTTATTTGTTTTAGGCCTTAACATCACTAGGTTCCTTCCTATCAAAGAAAAGACTGTTCTTTTAATAACTTTACTCTTCCTGGTCCATTTTGATATGTCGAAAGCCAAATCAGCTTCCCTCAGTTTCCAGAATGCACCACTTGTAACATAAGTACTGGAGGCTTCGCTATAAGCACCGCCATCCCAGAATCCAACGTTACCGTCCTGAACAGATATGCTGTTATTTGGCGTATATACTGGTTTGCCTGCTGTACCTGTGTTAATTACGGAGTTAGGGAATATAAACCTTTGACGGCCTGCAGAAACAGAAAGAGCTGATTCACCAGCTGTAGTGGCTTCAGATTCACCTTCGTTGAAAATAACGTCACCTGTACGGAACTCACTCACTGCAGTCAACGTTATAAATTTATAACTAACTGTTTGAGTTAACCCTATGATATATTTAGGTGTTAAAGATCCAAGATCCGTTAAATTACTGTTAAGTGACGGATAACCAGTAGTAGGATCAACAATTACTTTTCCTTGTGGATCGCGATTAAGGTCTGTTCCGTATAATGTAGGAAAGCTTTTACCAACAACCGCATCTACCGCTGCACTACCGGGGTAGCCACCTATAGTGATTTGCTTGGTATCGCCAAACAATGAAACTACTTTATTGCTTTGGATAGTTAAATTGCCGCCCAAATCTAAACCTACTCCATTTTGAGCTTTAGTAAGTAATTGTATATCAGCTTTGAACTCATAACCTTGATTTGAAACTTCACCTACGTTAATTAACGTATTTAAATAACCTGTAGCAGGAGACGTAGCAATGCTTAATGTTTGGTTCTTGGTTTTACTGGTATAATAAGTGGCGCTTGCGTTTATACGATTATCCCAAAAACCCATATCGGCACCAAATTCAATTTCGGAGGTGAGTTCAGGTTTAAGATTAGGATTATTCAATGTTGTACTTAAACTTAAACCACCTGTACTTCCGTAAGGGAACCCGGATGTTGGGCTAAAAGTATTGTTGATACCGTAAGGTACAATGTTTACGTCACCCACCTGGCTATATGAACCCCTTAACTTTAAGAAAGATAATGTCTTGTTATCTTTAAGAGCATCAATGGCATCGGTTAATACTAACGATCCTTTTACCGATGGATACCAGAACGACCTGTTTGCAGCTGAAAGGCGTGAATCATGGTCATTACGTAAAGACCCTTCTAAGAAGGCGAAATCTTTATAACCGATAGTCGCATCAGCGAAATAAGCGATCTGGCGTATTTCGTATGTGGTTTGGCTTGTTTCAGGCGTACCCAAGATACTACCTATGTTATAAAAGTTACTCACCAGTAGGTTGGTACTGCTGTTTTCTGTTTCATTTGCATATTCCTGCCAAATAGTATTACCTAATAACAAAGTAGTTTTAAAATCTTTAAAGAATGTGTAGTGGAAGTTTAATAACGCATCCTGTTGAATACGTGAATAACCTTGCGGGCCTGCTCCACCTATACCAGCGGGGCCTATACCAGTTACACCAGTCAAAATCCCTGTTCCGCCGTCGCCAAACTGTGTTATGTTTTGAACAGCTCCTGGTACGTTAGCACCTATCTGGCCGCCTACAGTATTACCATTGCCAAGTGCATAAGGGCTGAAATCAACTTCTGAGCGGGTGGATTGTTCTTGAGTTGTACCCCCGTTATATGATAAACGATAGGTTGCATCCATCCATTTAGTAGGTTTCACCGTACCGTTAAAACTGCCTGTAAACAAATCAGTTCTGATGTTTGTTCTCGCGTTGTTAATGATCCAGTATGGATTTATACCATAAGCATTAAAATAGGTATTAACATCTGAAAACGGAGCAGTGATATTCTTAAAATTTTCTATAGGCACCCAAGATGGAGTATTTAAAATGGTATTTAAAACGTTGAGGTCATCATAGGTGTAATAACCAGTGTTTTCTGCTGATGTACTGGTATTTGACTGCGTAAAGCCGGCGGTTACATCCATTGAGAATATACCGCTTGTTTTTGTACCGCTAACACGCGCAGTAGTTCTGCCATAAGTATCCATAGGTAGTGTACCGGTCCTGTCTATGCGGCTAGCCGAAAAGTTGAAACCATTAGCTGCATCACCACTAGCATAAGAAACGCTATTCTGTTCACTATGGCCTGTTTGGAAAAACGCTTGGCGAGGATCCTTTGAAGGGGTAGAGTAAGGATACTGCTGTATAGTTCCATCTTCTAGAGGAATACCAAGCTGGGTAAGCGCACCAGTATATTTAGGGCCGTAAGCTTGGTTTTCGTAAGGTACAGGCGCAATGATGAAACCGGTAACCGGATCCTGGTATTGACCACCTTCACCACCATAAGAACCGAATTCGTCTTGCAGTTTAGGGAAATAAGATATTTTCTCTAACTGGAAAGTATTTGTGTAAGTAACAACAGGGGCACCTGTTGAGCTACCACGTTTAGTAGTAATTACCAATGCACCGTTTGAGGCTTCGGAACCATACAATGCTGCAGCACCTGCACCATTCAGTATGTTAACGCTTTCTATATCGTCAGGATTGATGTCATCTACCTCATTTGGCGAAACCGGCGTACCATTCAATACCACCAACGCGTAGTTGTTACCATTAATGTGACGGTTACCGCGCAAAGTAAAGCGGGTTTCAGGATTAATACCATTGTCAACCGTAGTTACGATTAAACCCGGGGCTTTAGCAGTTAAACCATTTGTAAAATTAGATGGCTGCGATTCGGTAAGTTGTTTGTTATCTATTTGAGTTGCAGCATAACCCTGTTCCTTGGCCTCACGCTTGATACCCAAGGCACCTGTAACAACAACCTCTCCAAGTGAAGTGCCTGCTTGAACCAGCACAACACTTGCAGTTGAGCCTTTAACAGTAACCTCTTGGCCAGCATAGCCAATAAAAGAGAATGCTAATGTTGCACCGCTTGGCACATTTGATAAGGTGTATTTACCGGCACTGTTGGTTTGCGTACCGACAGAAGTGCCTTTTACCCTTACTGTTACTCCCGGGATGGGTAGGCCATCATCTTTGGCCGTAACCGTACCAGTAACTGTACGGTTTTGTGCGAATACCTGTGTAATGCTTAACATCAGGAAACACAAACTTACTAGTAGAAGTTTTTTCATTTTGTTAATAATAAGATCAGTT
>Ga0302300_1002163_pt1 | contig 10434 bp, 10 predicted proteins | sample III_Palsa_E1_1_FD_198756 | JGI IMG/M metagenome (GOLD analysis project Ga0302300, IMG submission 198756) | Peat permafrost microbial communities from Stordalen Mire near Abisko, Sweden - III_Palsa_E1_1 | ecosystem: Environmental > Terrestrial > Soil > Palsa > Peat permafrost | place: Sweden... | reverse complement strand
TAGCGGAACGGTGCGCTGCACGTAGCTCCTGTATTTCTTCACTTGATAAACTAAATTCTTGCATTCGCCGATTATACAACATCATTAAGTGCAGTTCTACACCTAAAACTAGATTGCAATGGGTATAGCGACCATTATATGGATTTGTTAACCTGGGGTATTGGAATTAATTGTCTTGACCCAGAACTAGGGTGTTATAAATTGTTAGCTCATTTATTAGATGGTCAGCATCGATTACAGCTTATGCGGAATGTAGAAGGAAAAATTATAGCGGGCAGATTCATTCATCTTTTGTTGTCTGATATTGAGAATCCAAAGCCAGTGTTAGCAGTCGGTAAAACTTATTTTCTAGGCTCTACTGCCCTCGAAATAAAACAAAAAATCCAACAAATATTTGATACAAGAGCTGAACAAATTGCACACAAAATGCAAATTCCTCTATATGCGATATTAACAACTGAAGCAGATAAAGATATGCATCGTATACATCCTCTAGAAGAAAATGCTAAAGGCATTTTTAATACTTTAGGCTTTACCAAAATGGCACACATAGCTGGTGGCATGGATTATGATTTTTATCCGATAGAAAGCCTAAAACAGATAAAAGATATTACAGTTATCTATGCTTATCAAACCCTTTATAATCCTTTAGTGCATAATAAATTTATGTTGTCTGCTTATCAAGAAAAAACAAGCGTGTTAGAAATTATAAAGGCTCAAGATGAAAGTTTAGATAGTAATTCAAATTTGAATAAATCATTTACATAGACTGAAAAAATTATATAATGAGTCGAGTTATACTAAATATTTATTAGGGGGTATACAATGCTTGAAGAATTCATGGCAGCGCTAGAAAAAGGTGATGCATATAAAATTGAATCTTTACTTAAAAAATCAGAAGTAGAATCGATTTTAATAAGTCAAGATTTCTTAGACAGGGCTTCTGCTTTAATAGCCTCTTTTGAGCAACATACTCTTTCTTTAGGATTAACTCTTTATTCTGCCACTCAAACCAATGATTTAGTTTTCGTAAAGAATTTAATTACTTTTATAAATGCATTAAAACTTAAACCAAATATGCCTCTTGCTATGACACATGCAATTGAAAATAATAATTTTGATATGGTAAAATGCTTATTACAATTACCACATCTGAGAGAAAAAGTAACCGAATATGATAATTTAAATCTTAGTACCGCCTTAAAAAAAGGCAATCTTTTAATAATAAAATATTTATTAGAAATTCAAGAAGTATTAGCTCTAGCTCAATCACAAGGTTATGTACTGTTACTAAATGCTATTTATAACGACCAATTGGAAGTATTTGATTTGTTATTACAAATCCCTGAAATTACAGCTCTTGCTGCAACTAACAAAAATACTATATTATGTATAGCTACCGGAAAAGGATATTTCCGAATAGTAAAATGTTTACTACAAATTCCAGAAGTGCGAGAGACTGCATCAATTGCAAACAATGGTGCTCTTATGCGAGCAATAGAGGGCAAGTATGACGAAATTATCAAACTTTTATTATCGATTCTTGAAGTAATAGAATTGGCAATAGAACATAATGGATATAGCTATAAAGGTGAAGATGAAACTAAAGTAATACAAGAAACACTTGCTCCGCTCTTGCAAGAATTAGAAAATACTTTTTATAATGATTGTACTAAAACCGAATCTAATGCCTATTCTCCCAATAAAATTTTTTTACATACAGCTCCCTTTGATATTTTAAAGATAATTTCTTCTTATGTAAGCCCGACTAATTCTCCTGTGTATATTAAGAGTCCCGCTACCACAGTAAATATTTTACATCCCATTACTTCTACTGCAACTGATAATGACGAAAGGGAATTTGCAGAAGTGGTCATCAATGCAAGCCAAAATATAGAAACTACCCATTCAAGTTCAAGTTACCATTCGGAAGCAGAGAACTCTTCTTCTAGTGCTCCACCGATCTATTATGGTTATTCATTAAAAAATTCCAAAGATGAAGAAAATGCAAGACAATTAACTCGTAGAGAAAGAGCTGATTTATGGGCGGCTAAATACCATCAGTGAATTGGTTAATAAGGTAAGGTAATAGTTAATGTAGTCCCCCGCAGGGGCATACTTTCTAACATAATCGCCCCTTGGTGATTTTCGACAATAATATTATGAGCTACTGTCAAGCCAAGACCTTTTGCTTGCGTGCCTTTATGTGTGGTAAAAAATGGTTTAAAAGCATTTTTACGAATGTGTTCATCCATACCACGGCCATTATCTGCAATAGTTATAAAAAGATAATCTGTGTTATGTGATAAGCTAATTGTTATACAAGCATTTTCTTCCAGTCCCATAGTGGCGGCGGCTGCATTTTTAAAAAGGTTTAATAATACATGTTCAATTTCAAGTGGATTTGCTTGAATAAGGGGAAGATTACGGGGATATTTTTTAATAATATTAATTTTTTTAAAATCAGTATGTTTAGTTAAATTGTAATCAGTACCAGCTAGTTCTAAAGATTTTTCAATAACTTCAATAATATCTATGTTAACTTTCGGGGTAATAACTTTTCTGCTAAATTGTAAAAGATTAGCTACAATTTTTGCAGCTCGTTCCCCTTGTTGTTGAATACCCTTTATAAAATTAAAGACATTTCTTTTTTCCAAATACAGTTGTACTTTTGCTAAATCAAGCTTTAATAGGGTAGCGACTTCTATATTTGCCGGTAGCGTAGGATCTAAGCGACGCATAATATTTTGATTGCTTTGCAAAATACTTCCTAAAGGATTATTAATCTCATGGGCAACCCCTGCCGCTAGACTGCCCATAGCAGTGGTTTTCTCACTGTCGTACATGATTTTTTCAAGTTTAATTTGTGTGGTTACATCGTCTAACCTTAAAATAATATAAGTATGATGAAAAAATAAAAAAGGATGCAAACTTACCGCATAAAAAAATTTTTTTCTGTGAATGAGATGGGATGCTTGTGGCATAAGTGGTCTATCTTTAAGGGGGCGTATCGTATTGAGTAGAGGTAGTAAAACTTCAAATTCTGGCTCAATAGTAGTAATGATTTTATTAAGTACTTTATCCGACCATTGTAAAGTCTGTGCTGCATTTACGTTGTAATGAATAATTTTATGATTTTCATCCAATTCAATAATAAGAGAAGGTAAGGAATTTAAGACAATATCTAAGCGCAGATTAATAAGAGCAAGTTTTTTTTTATTACTTTTTATTCGTTCGGCCAAGGTATCCAATTGGAGTGCCGTTTGTAAAAATTCCTGAGACAAATGGGATGAACATATTGGCATTTTTTTTTGGAGGAGAGCAGATAAAGGGCGCCGGATATAGGTATATATTCCGTATATTAATACGAGCAATAAAAAACATAATACAATGAAATTGCCCGCACAAGTATACCAAATACTTATAGTAGTCGTTGTTTTTTTAAGGAAATAATAATGTAGGTAAGTAGTAAGCGCACTTAATAGTATATAAGCAGCAATAATTTTGCTAATAAAATATTGATTACATAATTTCTTACACATACCTGCCCTTAAAAGCTATATAGGTCAATCAATATGAGAAGTGTCTATTATTATATGTTGGCCTTGGGTGATGGTGGGATGATTTTGCATAACATATAAATAAAAAGAATTTAAGGTTTGGGGCGTTTTCAATAAAGCTGGATTTTCTCCAGGAAAATTTTTGGCTCGCAGTGTAGTGCGAGTAGGGCCTGGATCTATGCTGTTTATCTGTAAGTTAGAGGTTGCTTCTAATTCTTCTGCTAAAATATGGACCATACTAGCTATTCCCTGATTAGCAATACCATAAGCCCCCCAAAATGCATTATGGGCAGTAGCTAATGCTACTGTAAAGATAATACGAGCAGTTGTTGCTTGACGTAATAAGGGCATCATATATTGCGTTAGTATAAATGGGCTATGTAAATTTATTTGCATCACATCTTGCCAGATGGCAGCGGGATAATATTCCAATGGGGTAAGCGGGCCCGTATAGCCTGCACAATGGATTAATCCCTCTAAGCTATTAAAGGTATTAAAAATAGTAGCTTGTAGTTCAGTGTATTGACTTAAGTCATTTTTTTTAAAATCTATAGGAAAGATATGAGGAGCTATGCCCTGTATAGCTTCTATCTCTTTTTGTAAAGCACACAGCGCTTCTTTTTGTGGCGCCAATAATAAAAGTTGAGCACCATAGCTTGCATAAGCATGGGCTAATGCTCTGCCAATGCCACCCGTTGCACCGGTAATCATAATAACTTTATTCAGTAAAAAATTAGCTGTAAAACTAAAAACGGTATCGTCTCGTAATAATAGCGGGGGTGTGGCAAGCATTATATAAAACCTATAAATATCAAGTTGAGTTGTAAGGCAATTGCGTGGCAGAATAAAAGACAACTTTACACACAATTGGGGGCTTAAGCTAAATGTTACCAGATATTTTCCAAGGTGCAATTTCTAGATTAAATAAAGCGGTGAATTTAGCGAATATAGAGCTTGAGGTGTTAGAGCGCTTAAAACATCCGAAAGCCGCTTTGCAAGTTTCTATTCCGGTACGTATGGATGACGGCACTTTAAAAATATTTAAAGGATTTAGGGTGCGGCATAATGATAGTAGGGGGCCTACCAAGGGTGGAATTCGTTATCATCCTGATGTATCAATGAGTGAAGTAATGGCACTAGCTTTTTGGATGACCTTAAAGTGTGCAGTAGTTAATATTCCCTATGGTGGTGGTAAAGGGGGGATTATTGTTGACCCTAAAAAGTTATCGAATATAGAACTAGAACGCTTGAGTCGCGCCTATATACAAAAGATTGCAGATTTTATTGGGCCTGATGTTGATATCCCAGCACCAGATGTATATACCAATGCCATGATTATGGGATGGATGAAAGATGAATATAGCAATATTGTGCGTAAAGATTGTCCCGATATTATTACAGGCAAGCCTATAGCCTTAGGTGGTAGTGTAGGTAGAGACGATGCGACAGGGCGTGGGGGATATTATTGCTTAAAAGAATTAGAAAAAAAACTCAAATTCAAGCCTAAAAATATGCGCATAGCTATTCAAGGATTTGGTAATGCCGGTCAACATGTAGCTCGGCTATTATCTGCTGATGGTTATAAAATCGTAGCGGTAAGCGATTCCCTGGGTGGAATATATGATGAAAAAGGGCTTGATATTTCATCATTAATAGCTGCTAAACAGCAAAACAAAAGTGTGCAAAGTACGTTACTAGAAGGGAGTAAAGCCCAAGCGATTACCAACGCAGCCCTATTAGAGCTAGAGCTTGATATTTTAATTCCAGCAGCGCTCGAAAATCAAATTACTGCTGTAAATGCTGCAAACATTAAAGCTTCTATTATTGTAGAGCTTGCCAATGGCCCTGTTAATATCGAGGCAGATCCTATTTTAAATGAAAATAAAATTCTAGTTGTCCCAGATATTTTAGCCAATGCAGGCGGAGTGGCAGTAAGTTATTTCGAATGGGTACAAAATAAAGCAGGGTTTTACTGGGATGAAGAAGAAGTACATACGCGTTTGCATAGAATTATGTGCACTGCTTTTGAAAAAGTATATGCCTATAAAGAACATTACAAAACCGATATGCGTACCGCCGCTTATATTAGTGCTTTACAGCGTTTAAGTGCTGCTATCGAAGCAGGGGGTACAGAGCGATATTTTTCTGGAAAACACTAATCTAGCAAAGCCTTAGCACAAATAATACCACTCCGGACAGCGCTTTCGAGCGTTGCCGGATAAAAAGGGTACATATAATCGCCGCATAAATATACACTATCGTGTATTTTGTGCGGTAGTTTGTATTGGTCGATATTAACCTCACAGCTAAATGCAGCCTTTTGTTCACTAATAATTTTATGTGCTAGCGGGGAATTGAGTAAAGGATAATAGCGGATAATATCTTTCAATACCAATTGTATCAAAGTGTCTTTATTTTCTGTGGGTAAGTTACCGGTAATAACTACGGCTAATATATTAGGCTGATTGGCAAAAGCTCGGTCAAAAATCCAATGGCAAGTTCCCTCTGTTATACCTATAAAAGGGGAGCCAAGATTCACAGGCTCTGCATAATTAAAATAAATGGTAGTAATTTTTTGAAAGCTAAACTTTTTTAATAAAATAATGTATTGCTGGAATAAAGAATGGGGGCTTAAAAGTGCCGCACTTACATCAGGAGGGGTAGCTAGTACTATTTTCTGAGCTACCCTTATTTCTTTTTGAGTGTGTACTCCCCTAAATGTCTGTTTTTCAAATAATAAGCTTTTCACTCGTTGATGGTAAAGGATACTATTATTATGTTGATGCATAAAATTTATAATTTTCTTAGGTAAACATTGACTTAAATCTTCACGCGCCAATAAAAAAAAATCTTTTGTTTGTTGTAAGCTATCTTGTAACACAGTAATAAATACGGCTGCAGAAGCTTGATGGATAGGAGTAGAAAGAGCCGCGAGTGCGAGAGGTTCCCAGAGCATCTTGATTAAATAAGGTGATTGTTGCTTGTTATGCAAAAACTCTAAGACTGAAATGTCAGTAAAATTAAGTACTTTAATTTTTAATAAACGATAAACAAATAGTAAAGCTTTATATTTATCTGTTAGGGTGAGGGTGCTTGTAAACAATACACTAAATACTAGCTGAAGGCGAGAAGTGTTGTATCCAGAATTTTTTAAGTGCAGCGGATGTATGGGGTGTAGCATGCGTAATCCAAAACCGTAGCGCTCAAAAGCGTCTTGTTTTTTATCGGATTGGTCAACATGAACAGTCTGTAATTCGCTTAAGATATTTTGAATACTATGGTATGCACCTGCAAAGAGATGTTGGCCATTATCTACGATTTTTCCAGAAAATTTTATCGCACGTGCTCTGCCCCCTGCTTGAGGGGTCGCTTCTAGAACATAAACTTTGGCCCCTGCTTTGGTAAGTTCATAAGCACAACTTAAGCCTGCCCAGCCGGCACCCACTACTATTACATCCGCTTCAGGCTTTATCAAAATTTTCCTGATGGGTTTGTTTAAAATGTTTATATAGCTTTTTTTCTTGATAATTAGTTTTATAAGCTAGCCATAATTTACGCAGAGGGGGCAAGCTAATACGCTGATGTAAGACCTGAAATTGGCTTTGCTCTATTTCATATAATAAGGTTTCGTAAATTTTAGCCATAATAAGTCCTACCCTTTGGCTAAATCTATCTTCGGGTGGCAATAGAGCAAAAGCCTCCTGTAAATATTGGCGAGCACGCGCTGCTTGAAATTCCATAAGAGAAATAAAGTTTTGGTTATATTGGCAACTTTGCAGCTCTTGCAGAGAATAGTTAAATTCTTTTAATTCAATTTCGGCTAAATAAACTCTATCTCTTCTTACATCTTCGCCTACGTCTCGAATAATATTAATAAGCTGTAATGCAATACCTAAGGTGCGAGCATATTCTATAGTACGAGATTGTTTATAACCTAAAATTTCAACCGCTAATAACCCAACGGTGCTTGCAACACAATGACAATACAGTTTTAAATCAGCAAAAGTTTGATACCCTTGATATTGTAAATCCATTAACATACCTTGCAAAATTTCTTCAAATATAATTTTTTTTAATTTAAAATTAATTAAGGCGATGCTAAGTGCTTGCCCAATAGGGTGCTCTGCTTTACTTGCATACACGCGCTCTAATTCTTCATGCCACCATAAAATTTTTTTTCGAGCTATGTCGGGCTCTATACACCCATCTACAATATCATCTACCGCGCGGCAGAAGGCATAGACTGCATTCATAGCTTGGCGTTGGGGTGGTGTTAAAAAAATAAAACTATAGTAAAAACTCGATCCGCTTTTAAAAGATTGTTCTTGGCAATATTGATTAGGATTGAACATAAGGGCAAGAAGTACTATTTATTAAGAAAAAATATAAATTCGAATACTACCACAATAAACTCCAAAATAAAACAATTTGATTATGCACTATAAATAATATTTACCGGTAGGTCTTTTTTTGAAAAAGTAACTAAACTAGTTAATGAGTCTTATTAAAAATATATTTGCAGGAGAAAACAATGTCATATACTCATAATATTTGCGTTCAGGCATACGATGCCTTATATCACGATTTAATTAAAACCCATGAAGAAGTCTATGCACTCATTACCAAAGATATCCTAACCGAAATCGAGCATGTAAAGCTTTTTGAAATGGAAACAATTCATTATGGCCTTTTGATTGATTTATTTATTAATTTAAAAGAATTTGAAAAAAAACTGCATCAAATACACGATGGTTTAAAAAAATTTGGCCTTATTAATACTATAGAGACACATCGCGTGCAACAATTTCCTCTTTTTGAGAAAAATTATCAAGTACAGCTTAAAAAATATCCTAAGCAACTACACCAAATACTCCAGATTTATAAAAAATTCCCACAAGATTTTTTTGATAATTTGGAACAAAATGAAGCCTTATACAATATTATTCCCCATAAAGAATTTCGTAATATGTGCAAAACTTTAGTCAAGCACTTACAAACTTTTGAATCTTTAAGGAAAGTAATAGAAGTACAAACCCCACAAGAACAAGAAATATTTCCCTCTAAGAAAATTTCGGTAAGAAGAAATTGAGTGTAAAAATAGATAGGCTATTCTTTTAAGCCAAGGCCCTTACATTATTGAAGGGCCTATATGTTAATTACATACTGTAAATTCAAGTAATTTTATTATTTTTTCCAAGACATTCCAGCCTGGTAATATAAAAAAAGCGAAAATTAATGAATTAAAGTATTAGGATTGCCTTGTATGTGAGTTACTTCTTTATTCCATGCTTGTTCCCATGCACTTACAGGGTATTCTGCATTCCATTTATGGAACAGAGTAAATTCTTGGCTTTGTAATGGAATATTATAGCGAACAGACATATACAAATAAGCCCTTGCTATTAAGCCCCTAATAGGAGCTTGTGGTTCTACTAAATGATGACGAGCATCTATTTTGATAGGGCACTTACCATATTGACCGGCAGGAAAGTGAGGCAATTCCGCAAAAGAATAATTGGAACGTGCTTGGTTAATCTCGCCGACCGCAGGCACTATATTATGCAAATCAGCTTCCATACGCTGAAAACGTACATCAATTTTTTGGCAGCATTGCCTGCCCCTGTAGGTACTGCCATCAGCCCTAGTGCATAAAAACTTGCGCCAACAGGGTAAATTTTTACCAAAATGATGTGCCGGCATAATATGTTCAAATTCAATATGTTGTGCCCGTTTGGGATATTTACCTGCCACGTAGCCGCAATTTTTCAAATCGATGTTACCATTTTCATCAAAATTACAATTGCAATAAAAAGTACTGGGATGATTTATAAATATTTTTCGAGCTACGCGCTTTGCTTCTCGAAAACTTTTAGGAGTAGTTGGTGGTGGTGCAGGTAAATAAACAAATAGATAAAACAAAACCATCAAGCTGCCTAACAATAAAGAGCAGATATTTAGAAAAGGCATGATAGCTGTGGATTGAATAAACTTTGATTTCATAACAATGAATCATAACAAAATAAAACAAGTATTCCAACTTAAAGTGATTGCTGCTTTATATTCATTCCTTTTATTTCGGCAAATACATTAACTGCTCTTGGAAATCGACTGTAACATGTTGCGGACATTGAAAACTTTGATGATGATTATACTTTTTCTTATATTTTGGAAAATCAGCACATTTTTGAAAAAAGTTTCTAAATGCTTTCTCTACCGCTTCAGCATCAAAAAAAGTATATCAGAAGTTAATTTCAAAAATTGTATTTTTATTAATCCATAGCATTGTTAATTTTATTTCGTATATGATCTTTACCAGCAATTTCCATAAACCATTTACTCTTTTAAAAATTCTCACAGGGCTTAATATTGCGAAATTTTACTTAAAAATCAAAGGTAGTGAAGGTTTGCTATTTAGCTGTAGGTCAATAATTATAGGGGATTAATGCTGGAACGCGGGAATATCGGTTAAAACTATAATAAAAAAACTTGCATTTATAATAAAAAATTCATTATAATCCAAAAATACCTAAATATAAGTAAAGGATTTTGCTTCAAGGAATGAGTTAGGGCGGTATCATTTTACGTGGAGTAAAAACTATGTTGGTAATTACTAAACGGATGTTGACACAAAATAAAACCCCACAGAGCGGTTTATGGCATAAGAAAATATTCCTATTATTATCAGGCTTATTTGAATTTAAAAGCTCTGTTTTCCTTTTATTGGTTTATAATGGTCCTCCTCCTGCCTCGTAGAGTAAATTATTTTATTTTTTTCATGTTCAATAGGTAACTGTTGTTGCAAGCGCAAAACGTAAATCATTGCAGCACTTTAGCTCATAATAACTGAGGAACTTATGCCTACTCTTATCCCAGC
>Ga0302300_1002162_pt1 | contig 10437 bp, 5 predicted proteins | sample III_Palsa_E1_1_FD_198756 | JGI IMG/M metagenome (GOLD analysis project Ga0302300, IMG submission 198756) | Peat permafrost microbial communities from Stordalen Mire near Abisko, Sweden - III_Palsa_E1_1 | ecosystem: Environmental > Terrestrial > Soil > Palsa > Peat permafrost | place: Sweden... | reverse complement strand
ATCGAACAGAGGAGAATTTCATGTCAGATAAAAAATATATTATTATGTATATTATTGTAAATATATAAATATCCGTGTGAGCGGTTGTGAGACTTAGTCTCACAAGCAGCAAGCTGCCTAGGCAACTAACTACAATCATCATGTAATTATACCTATAAATATACTGGTAATTACAGATGTGATGTATATAGTTGGTACATTTTATATATCTATAATAGAGGGATGTGAATGACCAAAAAATAAATGTTATGTATAAAAATGTTATTTATAGTATTGTAGGAATTTTGGCTCTTACCATCATCTCTGTTCTCCTACTCAAAAGTTACCATTATATGTTATATTGTATAATACATAATTTTATAGTTAGATGTGTAATATCATGTATACCATATAATATATAATATATCTAAAGGAAAGAAGATAGTGTGAAGGGGTTTTTGGGTGATGAGAGGGGAGGAGAATAATAAATACTCCACTATATATTGTATTCAATAATTAATTTTACCATAAAACCTTTTTATACTAAAACTGATACAGTATTAATTACATTGAATACTATATTAGTTGTTATACCAAAAATTGTACAAACAGATAACATTACATAATATTCGTGGATGGATTATATGCACGAATATTATGTGAATGTATAGTTAATATCCGTAACTAAAAACATAACATAATTATAACAAAATTATAATTTACTATCCTGAATATGGAATACTTCACATAGTAAATTATAAGTATTATCAATATTTCAATATAAAATACTTTAAATTGGTATTGTATGATATCAACCTTAAATGAGGGAAAATAATGTTATATACAATATACAACAATAATAGTTAATAATTAATATTACCCATGTACGATGAAATAGTAATACTATTCATTACTAAAACATTTTAGTATCAGAGAGAATAACAAAATATGGTTCGAGATATTAAAAACATATATGGTAGTGTGTTAAACATATTGCAATGTTAATTACTAATATATAGATTCTTATTAATAGAAGGTTGGTTCTTTCATGGTCTAAAGTGGAAGATCAAATAACAGTTCAACCATAACATCAATTGACATCTCAACTATGAGATAAGATGCGACAAGCGTAGCGCTTAATACTTATATGGTCACAAGATTGTTGTGGATAGATGCTTACACAATATCTGTGTAAAACAACCAACCACAAATATTGTGGAGTGATACAAATGTTAATACATAAATATAATTATATCACTCCACAATATTTGTGTTTGGTTGATTTACACATATATTGTGTAATTTTACTAATATAACCAAATCCATGCATCGGTACAAGTAAATAATTACCTAGTAATTGTGTATAGTAGTTATATATATATATATATATATATATATATATATATATTTGAAAATGCAGAGTGAGAGAAGTAAATGTTTGGTTAAACTAATATTGCTACTAGATCGTATAGCGCATATAATTACAATTACGAATTGTAATCAAAAACTACAGATATAATTAGTTTGTATCACTGATACTCAAATGAAATATTTATACTGTTTATAACTATCTGGAACATTATGTGTCCACATTGTTTAAAGGTAAACAAAAATACTTTACAGTAGATTCAAAAAACAAATCACTTGTAAGATCTAAATTTATAGAAGACAAGTTTACAGTATAATATGCCATAATTCATACAACATATTACAGTAATATGTTCCCGTAAATGAACATATATTATTAATATACATTATTATATTGTAAATCTAATTTGTAAATCTAATTTGTAAATATACAAACATATTAATTACTGTTAAATAGTATTTTTTGACGTATATTATATGTATGTTGAAAGTGATATTTAATTACATTATGTTATGTGACCCCAGGGTCAAAAAACATGACTGTAACATTTTCGCTCAAAATACAGAGTCCTATTTCTGTGGTAGAGAAACAAACATCAGATTACATTAAAAGTTTAATGTTGGATCTCAATGTTGACGATATAACAATCGATGTTCCAAGTAAGTATAATACAGTTTTTGGTATTTATGTTGATTTCATAAATAATGTGTCTCATGACATTAATGATGTTAGTCAACAACAACATGTTAATAATACGTTACCCTTTGAGGAATGGCAACCTCAAACAGAGAGTAATAATAGTAATAATAGTAATAATAGTAATAATAGTAATAATAGTAATAATAGTAGTAATAGTAATTTACAACAGAAACCATGGCAAAATAAATTTACAATCAATACTTTACTGTTATGTTTTGGCGCAGCCCACCTTCGGTTTGACATGGAGTCGTATTTTGCTGATAGTGTGTTCTTCAAGTACTTAATGTCCATCGCTTACACTATGTGGGAAGGGTTCTACCCACGTATCGATGAACTACATGATGAACGTATGGTGTATCTCCATACCCCCCCTATGAATTTGTTCCAACTAGATACATTGATAAACCGCAATTCTTTAAAGAGTGGATAAAAGTTAATCAAAATAAGGAAGTGGTTCTTATCCATGGATATAACTTTTCACCTCACGTATCGACCATTCATAAGTCTATTATTGATAAATCTATTATTGATAAGTCTACCTCTTCTGGAAATAATAAGGTATACTATCACACAGATGTTGAATACTATAACGAAGATCACAATCAGGATTTACAAGTAAAAGGGTTAAAAATTTATCACACTATCAACCAAGACATAGAAGTAGGTTATAAACTGTACCAGGGATGGTATGTGGGTGGTCAACTTGAATATATAACAAAACTCATTGATGGAAAGTGGGTTGGTATTCAAGAAAAATGGTACAGTAATGGTCAACTTCAAAACCAAAGTAATTACACTAACGGTGTAAAAGATGGTTCGCAACTTCGATGGTATGAGAGTAATGATGATGATAATCAAAATATTCAACTTGAATTTCGATACAACTACACTAATGGGAAAGAAAATGGCATACAACAAAATTGGTACAGTAATGGTCAACTTCAAAACCAACGTAACTATGTGAATGGTGTACAACAGGGAATAGAAATTGATTATTGGGATAACGGACAATGTTCATATGTAGTTAATTACGTTGATGGAAAAATGGATGGTTTACTGGAACATTGGTACGAAAACGGCCAACCTATGGTACGAGAAAATTATGTTAATGGTGTAAAGCATGGTTTACAAGAGGGCTGGGACTCAGATGGGCGACCTGAATATCGAGATTTCTTTGATATGGGAGTTGTTAGATATGGTACAGTAATAGTACAATAGTGTGTTTGGTAACATATATAAATGAACAACAAACAATAATATGCAAAGCACTTAACAATCAATAAGTATGTTGTATGTATTATTATTCCTTTCAATACTGTTACAACCGTATTATAGTTGAGATATAATTACACGTTTAACTTGTAATATGTTATGTTTTTAAACACAATAGTTGTTTGATAATATCTCTCCTTGTCACGAGTTAAGGAAGGAGGGAGAAAGGGGTAGGGAGAAGGAGGGGTACAGCTACTATCAATATAAAATTATTATAGTTGTTAACAGTAAAATAGATAATAATCACTTGACAGTTACATATATGTATTCTATATGTTTCGTATATATGTTATATACTTAAATTTTGTTACATCTCTAAGATGTAATTATGTTACTATAATCTTTCCAATCGAATGTATATTATCTCCACAAATACACATACACATACAAATATATACCTTCTCTTCTCCTGATATCAAATACATTCTTACTTTTACATTTAATAGTATTTATGTTATTATAAATACCCATAAACTATGTTACTGTTTGGTAATTACAATATGTTAATAATTACAATATGTTAATAATTACAATATGTTAATAATTACAATATGTTAATAACTACAATATGTTAATAACTACAATATGTTAATAACTACAATATGTTAATAACTACAATATGTTAATAACTACGGTATGTTAATAACTACAATATGTTAATAATTACAATATGTTAATAATTACAATATGTTAATAATTACAATATGTTAATAACTACAATAATAAGTTAAAAGAGTACATATGTTTATATGTATTATTTTACAATGATGTTTTTACAATGATGTTTTTACATCTCCGATATGTAAAGATTAATTTAATTTGTAACACATAGGTGGATATGACAGACGTGTAATGTTAACAACAACAGTCGATAATTCTGTTAGGCTTAAATACTAGACAAGCAATAACCATAACTATGAAGCTGATACCCAATACAACCGAACCTATACATACAAGTAATATAGTAGTAAAGTTATAAACATTACGCTTCCACACGACAACGATTGAGTTTTCGAAGTTGGTTGAGTAACAAGTTACAACCTGTCCAACTGTGAATGAAGATGGATTATAACCATTGGAACCATTAGGAATTGTCTGACTATTTTTGTTTGATGTGTACAATAGTGGATTGTATTCTAGTATAAAGGTACTTTGACATGTACCACTACTACAAAATGTATTCAATGCACCAATTGACGTAATTGTGCAGTTACCTTCTAATCCTTGATTAGCTACCACCATTTCACGTGTTTGACCTGTCATTTGAACACCACCAACTGCTGACAAGATTACACCTACTATTATAAGTATAACGCTCATACACACTACTGCTTTTCCTGTTCCCGATCCACCACCATTACCACTACTACAACCACACATTATAACACTTTTTATTTACATCTAAATACTCCACTAATCAATTTACATTGCTTGTAAACGTTTACACTCACTCACACACACACATATCCAAACTATTGTACAATACACTTTTTGCATGTAATAAACATATATTTAATTTTTACTTCATCGTGAAGTAACACAACTCTTACACATCATTCCACTTTGTCATTATCATTATCACTGTTATTATCAACGTTATCCAACTACTGAAGTTGTCCATTAACGTAAGTATCGGTGGATATAACATTACCATTTGTGTCATATTGAGTCCAAAGTCCATCCTTTATGTCAACATCATATATGTCATGTTGTTCATTAACATCAATCAAATCTTTGTCATAAATATAATTACCTTGATCCTTAACAATATGTTCACCATTTTCATTAATTGGATACCAACTTCTCCATATACCAATTTTTCTATCATGATAATATTCCCCTTTCTCTGCCAAACTGTGACCAATATCGTTGTGCCAATAACGCCACAATCCCTCTTTATTACCACCCACATATTTACCCCTTTTCTCAAGCATTAATTTATCAAGTGTATGGTTTCCAAATGTAGTAGTGGTTGGATCATACCAATATTCCCATATTCCATCTTTTCTACTATTGATGTAATTACCTTTTTTCCTTATGGTATATTGTGGATTGTTATACCATGCTGTCACAGTTCCATTTTTGGAAGAATCGTGATAGTGTGATATTGACTTGACAGTATGTTGGTTATTGTCATAGTACTTAATGAACTTTCCTGTCATGGACTCACCGTTATCTGTTTCACATATATACATAATATTACCACCTTGTGAATAGAAACCAACTTCTAAACCATAACCAAGCGCATATTCATCTCCAGAGTTGCTTGCTCTAATTCCATGCCATGACTCATATACAACATTAGTTCCCCGCATTCCATTTCCCATGAGAATATTGTTATAATAATGACCACTATTGGAGTCTTCATATATTACATCTGTATTAAATTTTGCCCACTCAAGGTAAAACTTGGTATCTGTTAGATAACGTTGTGGAATGACTTGATATGAACTATAAAGAAATATTTGCCATTGCAGTTCCGGTATTAACTTATCATATACAATATTTGATACGATAGGCCAGTGCTTGAGTGTTTGACTGATCAAGTAATCGAGGTACTCGCTATCATCAAAGTATGTATACATATCAAAACAAGGTTTGTACTGATCTGGGTTATTAATATCATCCTCCTTGCCACGCAGGAAATTAATATAGTTATCAATCACAGATAGGAATTTATCTGGTATATCAATAATTACATCAGTACCAAAATTATCTGTCAAAACCCCCACGTACTGTGATTCAAATGCTGTAACAACCGGTATTGGTATGACTTTACCATCAACATTAAACTTTATATATTCACTCTCTCTTTCTCTTTCTCTTTTTTCATCTGGTATATTTTTATTCATTGATAATACTGTTTTATTATACATAAAAACATTGTTATCATATTTGTGACAAATACACACGAGTGTAAACACATTTATTATATTATGTCACATAACATCGTGATTGTTTTACCATACAAAACAGCTATCGTAATATACACACTCACATATAACATCTTTTGTGTTACAATAACACAAATTGCATACTATAGTTGGATTATGCTGGTACAAATGTACATTATAAAACACATCCAATTCCAAAAAAGGTATATTCATAATGTAGTAATAATAATTTACAGTGACCTTGAATGAGTAAATAAATAATGGATGATTGGATACAAACATGTGTTAACTAGTAATCCAGTTAAAAACGTTCACAATGTAATAGAATATAGTAAATTTCTGTCTAGTTATATCACACAAAAGTTAAATCTAAGTTTACATAACATAACATAACATAATTGTATATATATGAGAGATTGACGAGGAATATATGACAAATCTTATGTTCCTCGTCTTTTTCATCGTCGTAATCTAGTGTTACTGAGCATAACACATTTATACGTCTGTATGTTTCCATAGTTGTCCATAATGATAAGTTTCATGGGATATCACAGTGCCGTATTCGTTATATTGAGTCCACACACCATTCTTTATGTCATCGTGTATGTTTTGTTTTTCATTGAACTTAATTAGTTCCTTATCATAAATGTAATCACCCGTTTCCTTAACAACACTAACGTTGTTGTCATTGATTGGATACCAACTTGTCCACATACGTAATCTTCTATCATAATAGTACTCTCCCTCCTCCTGCAAACTATGATTACTATCATTATACCAATACTTCCACACTCCTTCTCTTTTACCTCTCACATACTTACCTTGTTTCTCAAGTATATGGTTTTCATGTGTATGGTTTTCATGTGTATGGTTTTCATGTGTATGGTTCCCAAGTGTATTGCTTCCAAATGTATGGTTTCCAAATATAGAAGTTGTTGGATCGTACCAGTAATTCCATACTCCATCTTTCTTATCTCTCACATAATTACCTGTCTTTCTTATACTGTGCTGTGAATCGTCATGCCACGCTGTCACGGTTCCATTCTTAGTATAACTGTTATAGTATGTTATCGATTTAGTTGCGTGTTGACTATTATCATAGTACTTAGTTAATTTGCCTGTTACACGCCCATGATCCAGTTCACAAATATATTTAATATTACCACTCGTTGGATAATAACCAACCTCTAAACCATAACCCACTGGTTCCTCAAGCTGTTCATCCTCAAGCTCTTCTCCATCATCACTATCACTATCATCATGGTAATCCCTATTTTTGGACCTGTTTGTTTTAACTTCATGTAAACATCTGTACACAACGTAGGTGCCAAAGTACCCACCTTTTACTGGCATATTATTATGATAATGTCCATCATTGGAATCTTGATATTCAACATTGGTATTTAGTGCTGACCATTCAAGGTAAAATCCAACATCTGTTAAATAGTGTTTTGGGATGACATGATATGAACAACGAAGAAATATTTGCCGTTGTATGACTGGAATCAAGTCGTTATAAACGATATTTGATACGTTAGACCAATGTTTGACAGTTTGACCAATCAAGTAGTTAAGATAGTTATCATCATCAAAATATGTGTACATGTCAAAACAAGGTTTATACTGGTTTGAATAAACCATATCCTCTTCATTACCCTGTAAGAAATTAATGTAATTATCGATAACTAGTGAGAACTTATCTGGTATGTCAATAATCACATCGATACCAAAATTATCTACTAATACCTTTACATGCTGCGAGCCAAATGCTGTAACAGTTGGTACTGGTACAACTTTACCACTAACACTAAACTTAATATATTCTTGTTCACCTGTCATACCTTTAATTATTAGTAATGTTATATTATTACAAGAAAGTAAATTATCATATTTATAAGACGAGTACATACAAATACATATGTTTATTATGTTGTTTGACACAATATTATAACTATCTTTATCATACAGTAATTATAACACACATGTGTTATGAATGCACATAAGTGTGTATATGTATTTATGTGCACTCACATAATATTCTTTATGTTACTATAACATAAAATATACATTACAAGTGATTTATATTAATATAGTTCCAAATCCTACAAACTATATTAATATCAAAAACATAATTGTATATAAATTAGTTATGTGTATGAAAATTAATAAGAAGGTGTTTAATTTACCACATGATGTGGTAAAAAGAGTACATATGTTATATACGTTTAGATTATGTTTAGATAGTGTTTATGTTTAGATAGTGTTTATGTTTAGATAGTGTTTATGTTTAGATAGTGTTTATGTTTAGATTATGTTTATGTTTATGTTTAGATCGTGTTTATTTTTAGATCATGTTTATATTTAAATTTGTAGTTGTCCATCAACATATACCTCAATGGAGGTAACATTACAATCAAAGTGTATTATTGATTGAATTGTATGTGATGTATTAGTATAACACTTGATATACTTACCCGCGGCTTCACCATCCCATTTTTCACATATGTATTTAATATTACCATCTTCCGAATAGTAACTAACTTCTAATCCATACCCTCCTTCTACTTCACTATTACTACTACCATTAGTACTAGAAACTTTAACTCCATGCCAATTTCTATGCACTATATTATTACCAAAGTGTGCCCTACCTGCGTGCATTGGAATGTTGTTATAATAACGACCACCATTGGAGTCTTCATACTCAATGTAAACATTAAGTTTTGCCCATTCAAGATAAAACTTAATATCTAATAAATAATGTTGTGGTATAGCCTGGTATGAACTGTAAAGAAATACTTGCCACCGTAATTCTGGAATTAACTCATCATATACAAAGTCTGATACAATCGACCAATGTTTAAGTGTTTGACTGATCAAATAGTCGAGATACTCACTGCCATCAAAGTAAGTATGCATATCAAAACAAGGTTTGTAGTAACTTACGTCACCTATGTCAAGTTTGTTACCCTGAAGGAAGTTAATATAGCTGTTGATTACAGGTGAGAACTTATTCTGTACATCAACCACTACCTTGACCACTAAAATTATCTACCACCAATTTTATGTACTGCGAATTTAATGCTATAGCAGTTGGTACTGATACTACTTCACCACCAACATTAAACTTTATATATTCTTCCTCTCCTCATTCTTCATCTAGTGTATCTTTATTCATTGGTAATATTGTTTATTACACATAAAAACATTGTTATCACATTTATAGAATACTTGCAAGTAGTGTATTTGTTATGTTGTGTCACACAACACTATGACTATTTTTTTATCATACAACAATTATTATAACGTGTATCCATCATGAACAAAAATATATAGTCATACATAACATTTTTTTTATGTTACAATAACACAAACATATATTGTAGTTAGATTACATTAATGTAGTTCCAAATTACAAAACAGTCTAGTCACAAAAATTCTAGTTGTGTTATAGTAACAATATTTTGTGGTGACCTTGAATAAATAAATATGTACTAGATGATTAGATACAAATAAGTGTTAACCAAACTACTAGTTAAAAATGTTTATGGCCAGAGGTTGGAGATACAAATGCTTTTCCCTATCTCGTACTCACACTACCATACGATGTTAGTGATGACAGTTAAAACACTAATATTGTGTCACTAGTATAATATATACATATGTTGATGCACAAATATGGTTGTTAACTTTAGTTGTTGGCATTATGTAACATTGGTAATTTTGACTAACATTAGATGTACTAATGTTATCATTGTTAGACATTATATACTAATAGTAACTACTAGTAAAGATATATACTATAAAATGCAACCATTTTTAATTTGGTTATAAAATGTTATAACATATACATATTTACTAAATACATCATTATAATGTTATATTACCATATTATTTAATCGAGTTAATTCGAGGTGAATAACTATCTCCTCAATATGTTTAAGTTATAAAGTAACTAAGCTAAATATGGTTCGTGTTATAATGATAGTGAGCCACAAACATCATGTGGTATACACAGGAACCATTTGAACATTAAAAACATGTATGTTAAAACAATGGATGTTATTATTGTCAAGCATGATAGGTTTAACATGTCTAGATCTTGGAATACAACAAATCCAAAAACTAATAAAGTACAACATAATGTTGTATTTGTTAATTTCCAATTATTAACTACTTCCAACATAATGTTGTATTTTATTACGATATTTTGTTGTTTACTAT
>Ga0302300_1002153_pt1 | contig 10462 bp, 9 predicted proteins | sample III_Palsa_E1_1_FD_198756 | JGI IMG/M metagenome (GOLD analysis project Ga0302300, IMG submission 198756) | Peat permafrost microbial communities from Stordalen Mire near Abisko, Sweden - III_Palsa_E1_1 | ecosystem: Environmental > Terrestrial > Soil > Palsa > Peat permafrost | place: Sweden... | reverse complement strand
ATCCTTTCTTCTTCTGATTGAAAGCATAATTTGAAAGTTGCTTGGGATTCATTCAGGTCTTTAACTAAATCATCGGGCCCACAAATCTTGGTATTCCATGAATCTGTATTTTGTAAAATAATACGCTGCCAATCTTTATAACTGTTGTTTCCTGGGAACTCGTCATGGTAAAATGTGACTGCGATAGAATAAAAGAGTTCATTAAGATGTCCTTCAGGAAATAGCACTGGGAATTTAGCTTCATGAATTGGGATGGATTTACCGGAAGGAGTAACAATCAAAGGATAGTTCAAATAAAAATCTCTGAGTGGTTTCTGAATTTCTTTTGCATACCAGTCCATTGAGGTATATTCTGTTTTTTCAATTGGAAGTCCACTTTCAGTCAGAAGATGCAAATTTTCTATCGGACTTTCTTTTAGGCTGGTAAAAAAAGTCATTGAGCAATCTTTGAAGTTTATGAGCGTTACCCTGTTCTCATCCGCTGTTTTATCTGGTTTAGTTTCGTTGTCTTTAATGGTTCGAATACCATCCCTTGGTTCTGATGGCAGAAAAGTGCTACTCTGTACCAAAAAAGGAATTTGCCAATCTTCAGTCCCGATAAGTGGAAATTCCCTAAAAAGTTTACTTTCCTGGACAACTTTTTCAATTGTCCATTTTTTATTTTCCTCCGTTGCAGGAACCGCTATTGTGACATGTCCTATTGTGTAATGAAGAAGTCCTTTTCGTACTTCACTGATATTCTCTTTCCCATTTAGTATTTGTGAAAACTCCACCTCAGAAGATATATTTTCGCTCTCTGAAAGAGAATAAGTCATTGACGATGCAGAATCAACATCTGTGATTGTGACTGAATCTATAGCGGATTTCTTTTTATCTGGGAAATTTATCAATAAAGTAAATGGCAAGTTTTTTAGAAACTCCGTTAAACTTTCAGATGCAAGTTGATGAGTATCCTTATTCAATAAGTATTCATATTTTGTTAATATTTTTTCTTCCAGAATTTCTGCCGGGCGTTCGTAAAATTCATTAATTACCTTAAAAGTTGAGCTAAGTTCATTCTGTAAATCTTCAAGCTCGGTCGGTTCTCTATTGACTAAAATTGAAAACTGCCGCAGCCCTGATTCGTTTTCCAGCAAACCTGATACCGTTACTTGCCGATTAAGAACATGTGTCGTTACGAAACCTGTGCCAAATTTCCCGGTGTTTCCTTCGGAATTATTATAAGACTTTGTTGAAGTCCTTCTCACTAATGCAAGAAGCTGTTTTAAGTTAAAGGCGACGCCATCGTGAGCGAAGACGAGTTTATCAGATGATATTGTAATATAAACGTTGACTTTACCATTTCCTTCACTTCCTTTTTTAATGCTACAATCTTGTGCGTTCTGTAATAATTCCCATATCCATCTCCTTTTCCGCTCCGCAGGGACAGTTATTAATCTTTCCAAGTCTTGTAAAATAGACCGTGCTTCGCTTTCCTTTCTCTCTTCCTCTAAAGTTTGATCTACAAAGTTTTTTTGTTCAGATGACATTACCGATAAGTTTTTTGAATAGGTTGAAAATAGTTATTTATTAAACCTGGGGTTTAATACCCAGATAGCCAAATGTTCCAGAGCTTCTGCTTCTCGTTTTGAAGAACACACCTGGATTTTATATTTGTAATGATTTTTGAAATGATCTATTGCCACAACTTTACTCGGATGGACTTCCGTTTTAAGCAGCTTTCTTAAAAGTGTATGTGTTGATTCATAGCAAAGATCTGTACCAAATCGCACGTTAAAATTATTTGTACTTCCGATATATAATATTTCATCGGCATTTGAATAAATAATATAAACCCCAATAACTTTCTTTTTAGCTTTTACTTCCTCAAAAGTGGTCCAATCACTGTTTAAAAGTTGAGAATACAACTCATTTAGCAAATCCAAGTGATTGATTGTTACCATAGGTCAATTAATTAAACACGATTGACAAACATATAGATAATGTCTGTAATACAATTCCCTAATCGGATGAATCCTATAATTGAAATTTTCGATTTGCTTCGTGACAACATTGAATTAGGTTATATATAAATATGCAATAATAATTACCTGCTATTACTATCATTTTGGAGTATTGACTAAATATTTATTATCACACTTATTGTGTTGTTAACCCATTATTGTCTTTTGGGTAATTCTACGTCGCACATAATAAACATGGTAGCAGATGTAATTACCCTATAATTATTCCAGTATTTAGAACCAATATCTGAAAGATCGTAAACTCTGCATGGATATTACTATTGGCTTAACAATATCATTTCGGGCTATATTTTCATCCAATTAGATTTCATATTAGAATAAATGTTGTTCTGATAACAAATATAAACCGGCTATTCTCCACAGGTTTAAATGCTGCCTATACTCTTTTACGATCTAACTATCCTCGCAAACTGAATTGGGATTTTTATGAAATTGATATATAGTCATACGTCAATAAATTTCCTTATTACACTGACCTTTCCCTTTAGTGAATAGATGGAAAGGAAAGAATTAATTAAGGCAAATTTCGGGCAACATTTACAAAAGCTAAGGGCGGCGAAAGACCTTAGTATACGCAGCTTGGCCACTCGATCTAATTTGGAATATAGCCAGGTACAACGAGTGGAAAATGGTAAAGTCAATGTAGCATTAACCACTATTTACGCCTTAGCCGAAGGCCTTGGAATTGAACCGGGAGAACTGTTATCCAAAGTTTAACCTTATTCCAAAATAATTCCTCATTTTTTATTTCCTCTTGAAATCTTTTCATCCCATTACTAAATGAGGCAGGCTGATTGACATTGGGTCAGTTCGCAGAAACAGCTTCATGGATTTTTTTAAAGGGTAGTGTTGGCTTGGCTGACATTGCAAAAATTATTTAAAAAATAAGTATGTCAAAATCAATTCAAGGGGAGAGCTATGTCCCATCTCAAACAAAGCCCGTAGACTGGATGGCAGTCGAAATCTTACAAAACAAACGCCGTCGTACAAAGAATGAATTTTACATTGATTCTATTGAGTATGCTTTAGAACGAGTATTAAAATCTCCCAATCGGATTGCTGGAGGCGAACAATTGGCCAAAGACCTATTCCGCGATGGCAAAAGAGTAACCGCGTCTGTAAAAGGCTTAACAGGTCGAAACTTAGTAAATCGACAAACCTACGAGTATCTGGAGCCTAAATTCGATTACCAAGCAGAGGTAAAGGACAGTAGTATTTTCCTATCTGTTAGTATCGTGAAATCAGCATTTAACAACCTTGAGCAAAGGGAAGCAATTGCGCTGTACATATGCACCACTGGAATAAATACTGCCGACAGTATTTATCAAATTTTAGGTGTAACTGTCAGACAATACCGGAACCTTCTAAACCAGGCCCGCTTAAAGCTCAGAACCTTTATAGGTTTTACAGAGGCTTATTTCTTATTATTCATTAGTTCAGATGAAGTAGATCTCAAAGACTTCTTTACACAGTTAATAAACGGAATGTTTAACTATCAACTTTCTTAATATGAACAAGCAAATAAATCATAATCCATATATGGCAGATCTGGTAAGAGCAGATGTTGCCCTACAAAGCTTCCGTGATGGAGGCTACAATTTCACCGATGCTATCGGTGAAATTGTAGATAATTCAATTCAGGCTGGTGCCCGCAATATCAAATTTGACTGGAAAATCGGAAACGTCAAGAAAGAAAAATCAGAAAAAACAAGACGTGAGATTACATCCTTAGCCGTTTTTGATGATGGCCAAGGCATACCACCAGATATTCTTCCAAGTGTATTAACCATCGGCTTCAGCACGCGATACAACAATCGGGATGGCATCGGCCGTTTTGGTGTGGGTTTCAAATTAGCAACCATCAGTCAGGCAAAGCGAATGGAAATTTATTCGCGTCCGGCCTACCTGAACGCGGAAAGGAAGACAGATGAAAATGGCCATATGTCTTTAGTTTACACTAACAAAAACACGAAGAACCAGGTTTTTAAAAGCTATTTGGACCTTGATGAGATTATCGCTGGTGACCAGCAGAATTACCAGAGTGAGCTTGTTAATGATTTTCCCGATGATTACAAGCATTTGGCTGATCAAACGGGCAATGGTACGCTCATTGTTTGGCAACACATTGATCGCATGAATGAAGACAGGTCTTACTCAGAGTCTGTGGACGAAAAGATCGCTGGCTTAGGCTATTTTTTATCCCGTACTTATCGCGTATTTATTGATAAGGGCTTAAATATTTATCTGCCGGATAAAAGCTCCCAATTATTTGCCCTAAATGAGCCGATTCTCCCTTACGACCCCACTTTTCAAATTGAAAATACATTTGCTGAGAAACTGGCCCCAGGCGAATCTATGAAAGGTGAAATCGTGGAAACGGGTGAAATTAACATTGGTAAAGAGATTGTTAAATGGCGTGTTTTTTTAACGCCGAAAGTTACTCGCTTGGTACGGGGTGGAGGTGGTATTGCGGGGCCTTTGGGAGATAACCAGTTTAAAAAATTACACATTACGGATAACCAGGGTAAGATTAGCTTTCTGCGCCATGACAGGGAAATCAGCTACATCGATGTTCCCTATCTGATAAAATCAGATGATAGTGATAAATCTGGGAACCTGGATCGCCATATAGGCATAGAAGTTTTATTTACACCAAACCTGGATGAATATTTCCAGGTAAAACATATCAAACGCGGCGTTGAGCCGGTTGATAAGCTTAAAAAGGAGCTTAGACTAACCCTTAATAAGCCCGTAAAGGCTGCGAGAAATAGGATTAGAGCAGTATGGAACGAAGTCGTTGAAAAGCGCAGAACTGAATTTGCTGATGAAGATGTTAGTGGCGGCCGTGAACGGTCAGAGGAAACAGCAAAGTTTTCGGATGCGAGTATGCCAATAAGCCGATCTGGTGAAACACTATCTCCTGAAGCGGAACATAAAATAATTATCCAGGCGGCGGAAGATGCCGGGATAAGAACACCAGAAGCGCAAACTAAATTCGTAGAGCAGGTTCAGGAGAGTCCAATTAAGGCAATGGAGTTGGATTGGCCGGGTAAAGGTCTTTTGGATATTGAGCACCTAAACAAATCAATATTAATCAAAATCAATAGGAGACATCCTTTTATTAAGGATATTTACCTACCATTAAAGGAAGCCACTAAACAAGACCCTACTGAAATGGATAGTGACTATATAGCTCACTTATTTCAGCGGGCATTAGAGGGAATTGACTTGCTTTTCTTTGCCTACGCCAAAGCGGAAAGTATGCACCCTGACCCGGAAGATGCTTACCTGGAACTAAGAGAAGATTGGGGGAAATTTGCTGCGGTCTACTTGAAAAAACATGAAGAAATGGATATCGCATAACTAACTAATTGCACGGGTTAAGGGCTATACTCTTAACCCGCGCTATTTTAAACACATTAAATTAAACAGAATGGATAAGGAAATGAAAATAATGCTACAGAAAATTATAGCTAATCAGGTAGCTCTTTACAAACGTCTCGAAGAGATAGAAATAAAAATAAAAGGAGGTATGAGGTCAGCTCCTAACGAAAGTTATGTAAAAGATCTTAAAAAAGAGGCGGAAAAATATTTGCCATTTATTTAAAGGAGATATAAAGAATAATAATTCAATTTATTTTGAAAACAGAACGTTCCGATGTAGACTTTCCTGTATGGAGAAAAAAGGTGGATACAACTATATTAAAAAATGGTTATACCCCTTTGCCTGCCTGGGTTATGAAGATTTGGGATATTGAACAGCAGTTTGGGCAGGTTAGTTCAAAAAAACAAGCCGAGGCCTCAATATCTATTTTCTTTAAACAGAAAGCCTATGCTGGATATATCGTAAAGTCTCAGCGCAGTCGGAAGGGTTCATTATACCGATTATTTTTGAGTCAGGAACTTTGTGAGGAACTCAAAAAGGTATATGTAATGTCTTACATGAGGTCAATCGAATCGCATCTTCGTGAAGGTAAAGACTACGAAACTGATGTTGAAAGGGATATCCCATTCTGGGAGTTTTTAGACCTGGAATATGACACAACAAAGCGTACATTTTATTTTACCGCCTATTACAGGCATGAACCTACATTCCCGGAACTCTTTAAAAGCCTTGTGAAATCAACGGTATTAAAACAATTTGAAAGTGACGATGAGCTTGAATTTATTAAAAGTGATTGGCTACCTAAAGACGAAGCTGTAAATCAATTTAATGCGACAAACGTAATTTATTACTTAATCGATACAGAACAAAAGCTACTGTATATAGGGGAGGCAGAACAAATGCATAGAAGATTTGATCAAGGGCATTTATCTATGAAAAATTGGAATTACTTCCGTTATGATATTTTGCCCGAAGGCTTTTCGAGAAAGCAAAGAGTCGCACTGGAAAGAATGTTGATCCGTTGTTTTGCAGCTATTCTTGAAAATTCTAAAAATATTCCGGTGCGCAACATATCGGATTATCGTTTGGCCAATATAAAAATTGATAAATAACGACGTAGCAAACAGGCACGATTAACGAAACATAAGCTAAAATCAATAATAGTTATTTAGATAAATTGTGTAGTATGGAAAAAAGTGCCTTTTTGGATATCATTCGTAAGAAAATCCCAAAATATACTAATTGGACAACCAATAAATCGCCTGATAACATTGTGATATATACAGGCTTTTCAGGTTTACAAATGTCAATCGGCTTAGAAAATGAAATTCCCGAATTATATTTCTACGAAAGGACCACCTCATCGGATTTTGATGGTGACCGGTCTGATATCCATGATGTGGTGTCTATATTGCTCGCCGTATTTCTGAAATTGAACCACGACATATCTTGTTCGATATTCGACGTCCCGCATCCTGCTATTGAAACATCCTGTGAAATTTATGCCCGTTATATCCTAATACAGCAGTTTGATAAAGCGTTTTACAAAAGTGATCTGGACACTGTAGAAAAAATCGTAGAAGTTATCGTCGGCCTCTCAGTTTTTGAAATATTCTTTTGGCAGGCAGTAGGGTGTCCCTGTGATGACTGCCGAAAAGAGTCAAAGCCCCCCTTTGACTACAGAGAAGAATTTGAAGATGATTGGCCAAATGAAGTGCAAAAGGTATTGGCAACGAAAAGTAGCAAGGTGCGCTCAATTGCCAGATGCTTACCTACGTGGAATTATTATAAGAACTATACTACACGAACTTCCATAATTTTGTGCCCAAATCTATGTACATTCTTTTCACTGCAGGTCACGAAAAAAGCGAATGCCTTAAAAACCGTCTCAGGTATTAGCGGGGAACTTGTCGTCAGCGAAAATTGTTTTAATTTCACTCCATTTACTGTGAAAAACAAATCGATCAAAGCGATTTCTTCTTTAGATGGAATTAATGAAAAAAGACTGTCTGTAATACAATTAGATAATACGCTGGCTGTGATTGGGAACAATCATATTTTATTTCAGGAGTCGATGGGAGGGTTATTCAATTTCAATGAAGAAAAGGAGAAAGTCAGGGTTCGTCATCTGGATGAAAACGAATTCTTGTTTAAGCCGACATCAATTAGCTGGGGAAAAGACATTGATGGAGGTAAATTTGAAAACCTAATTAAAGATTTATTAGAAAGAGAACCTGGCGTCAATTGGGTTAGGAAAGTCAGCCACACAAATGAACAAGACGGAGGGAGGGATTTAATTGTTGAATGGCGTACTCCTCCTTTGACAAATGAAACCGTTAAGGAAAACGAGAGTCCGTATAGAAATCGAAAAATTATCGTGCAATGCAAAGCTTCTAATATGGGGCTCGGAAAATCGAATGTAAACGATGTTAGAGATACGATAGAGCACTTTGGTTATGATGGTTACTTTTTGGCGGTCTCTTCGTACACGAAAAGAAATCTAACAGATGCACTGGACAAAATAAAAAACGATGGGAAATTTTGGATAAATTGGTGGACGCGACACGAAATTGAGGCGCGGCTATCCCGACATAAAGATTTGATAGATAAATATCCCACGATAGTTAGTTCAAGTTAACCATTTTTAATCAACCCTGAGACTAAGACCTAAAACCCATCTGATCTGACTTGTAATAGCCCCAATATCAAACTGCAACTCCAAACACTTATTAGCAATTATTTAGAATCAACGATGCCGGACAAATTCAATAATATTCCATTTTCGAAATGCCATGTACCCATCGCTTGGAAAATATAAAAATTGACCAACAAATCGCTATTTTGCGACTCGTTTAAAAATTGACATATCAAAATTTAGCTCTTTGTCTTTATATATCTTTGTCATTTGTTCATTGATAAATTTTTCATCCCCTGCATTTTCGGCTCTAAGAATATATTTGAAAATTGCTCTTTTTAACTTTTCTTTTCCTCTTTCCATCTTCTCTCCAGTCCAAAAAACATACCTCCAATTGTTGCTACTTAAATAAAAATCAACTTCACCTAATACATTTTTGAAGTAACTTCCTTTTTTTTGGTCTGTAAAGTCTGCGAATAACGACGCAATCAATTTTTGTGCTTCCGGTCTTAACAATAAACTACCCCCATTTTCGGAATTTCGTATAAAATTGCCATCGGAATGATCTCCCTTGATGAAATTTACTATTTGAGGAAATGTTGAAAAAAAATAGTCCCAATATGCTATTATCCTTTTATATAATTTATCAAGTTCAACGTCCGCAGGGCGTATAATGACTTTAGATCTGTAAAGCGTTTTGTAATCTATTAACACTTTGCTAATTTCGTAGAGACAAACCAATGTCGTAAAGGATTTGATATCTGATGGCGGTAAATTCAACAACTTAGACGATGATACTGAGTTGTCCAGCAAGAATAATGGGTACTCCTGCACCAGTTTTCTTGTTAAAATTGCAGCAGCATCATCTTCTTCAAGAATAACTTTCTCGGCCGGTTTAATTGAAACGGCATAACGGTTAAGCACTGTAAATAAACGTCGGGTACGTTCTTTAAATTCGGACTTGTGAATGATTAAAATCGTAGTAATTTCGTCTTTCAAAACCGAAACATTTTCTTTAGCCGCTGCCCTCAAACCAAGTAGACGGTGTTGTCCATCAAGTACAAAAATCTCCTCTTCCCCAGTTAAAGTTAAAATGCCAATTTTATTTTGGATAAAGTCAACATCATTGTCATCAATAATTTGATTATCGATTTTATATTGCTTTTCCAAATCAAAATCCGCCCATTTGGGATCACCCTTATGTATTGCTAATATTAGCGAGCTAAAAAAACGCTCGTTATTCAAAATGAGATAATTTTTTATTTTTTTTATCCTGGTTAAATCGATCTCGCGCTGCAAAATCTGATTAATATTTTTGGTGTATAATTCTTGTGACTCCGGTACAGTTATAATTCGTTTGTTTTCTACTACATCGCTTACTTTCATAATAGTTGAAAAATAAACCCAATCTCCAAAGCTGCCCCTCAAACAGGGTAAATGAATAGTCTTCATTAGTTGTAAATGCTACGTGAGTTCAATGCCCTTTTTGAACGAAATTGAGTATTAAGCGGTGGGCAGATATTGTTGTATAAAATTTCTTCAATTTTAGCGATTTCTTGATCATTAACTGACAAATCATAAAAATACACCCAAGTTTTATCTGGCCACAGATTCGTAAGTAATTGGATGTTTCTGCGATGAGTTCTACTACCTATAGCCGAAACATAGTCGTAAAAACGTTTATGAAATGTATTGTTAGAAATAACCCGTCCAACATACATCAAATAACTAGTCGCCGGCACAAAAGGGAAATTTGGTTCTATAAAAAATATATAAATTCCCTTTTTGTCTTTCAGTTTTCCAAGCTTTGTACGAATTTGATCGTTAAATTTGATTTTAATAGGGTTATTAAGAATCTTGACAAATTTTTTATCAATTTTAGCCCACAACTCCGGATGTAATACGAAGGTGCCTATCGAATAAATTTTTTCAGGATTTAGGTCCGAAAGTTCTTGTCTATTTAAAACTCCCATATAAATTATTAGGCAAGTTATAAATAAAATTATTAACTATAGCCACATGAGTTGATAATGCCACTTTATTGAGTATTATTCAGGAGATACGTTATAAATAATATTTGATGCCGCTTTTTTGTGGAATATTGAGTTGCAATAATTCTGTTGTTGCCCTTATTAATCCCTTGCAGGCTATTTCAATTTCTTCGTTGGTATTAAAACGCCCAACGCTGATGCGTATCGCGTTGTGCGCACGGTCCTCACCAAACCCTAAGGCCACGATAACGTGTGATGGCTCTACACTGGTAGTTGTGCAAGCTGATCCAGCAGATATTGCTATGTCCTTTAATTGCACAATTAATGCTTTACTTTCCACACCTGGGATACTTACATTAAGATTGTGAGGGAGGCGATCAATTGGGTGACCATTTAATTGAATATCCGGTATTTCATTTTTTAATTG
>Ga0302300_1002149_pt1 | contig 10474 bp, 10 predicted proteins | sample III_Palsa_E1_1_FD_198756 | JGI IMG/M metagenome (GOLD analysis project Ga0302300, IMG submission 198756) | Peat permafrost microbial communities from Stordalen Mire near Abisko, Sweden - III_Palsa_E1_1 | ecosystem: Environmental > Terrestrial > Soil > Palsa > Peat permafrost | place: Sweden... | reverse complement strand
TTTTACATTCATAGAATGTAAACAATATAATATTTCGTCTAATTGTTATTAACATAATTAATACAATTGGATAAAGTTAGAATTAACAAGTGCTTTTACTATAATCAAATAGATAACATATATGATGTAACTTTAGTTTGTTTAAAGACCAATGCAACCATTAACACTTTGTTAGATGAATTAAAAACATGAGATGACATTGCCATATTTACATAAATAAAATATTCTTTACCATGATAGTTTACTAACAGTTTTATCATAATGTTAAAAATACGAGTTGGCTTTGTTATTGTTACTGTTTAAAACAGTAAATGTTATACTTGGTTTTTATTAAACATTAAATGTCAATGAGGTAAATAAATATTAAAATTTTTACAGTTATGAAATAACACATTGATTGACAGGGTTGGTATCAGAACACAACCAATTGGCATCTGCCACATTAACTGCCTGTTCATGACTAAGACCAGGACGAGTTTGTTTAACCCTTGCAACCTCATGTTTCATGAATTTATCATGAAGCTCAGGAAAGCGTTCTACTCTAGGTGGTGCAGGGGTTGATACCATCCAATTCATTCCATTATCATAGATAACATCATTGTTAGTGGTAGTGGTAGTAGTGGTGGTAGTTGTCATACCAGGTTGTGAATTAACCCAATTAGTAACTGATGCTGACATATTTTATTGTAATAGTGTTTGTTATCGAACACTTTTACCAGTCATACATAATATTCATTTTTCACTTTAGCTGTATAAACTACAATAATAATTAAATATTATAAATAAGTTCATATATGTATATAATTCACTATCATACAATGTGGAAAAATATTTAGTAGTGATAAACCAATACCAATACCAATACCAATTAAATCTTAAAATAAATGGAGGATTAACAATATTAAAAATAACAAAAAGATTAAATGGTATACGTATGCGTACTAGAAAAGAGGAAGATGTGGGGAGGGAGAGAAGAGAATATAGAGAAAGGGAGAATAAAAATCTATGTATGGGTAAAATATACATTAGTTACTATTGTTTTAACATTTATTTCTTTCCCTCATCCTCCTCACCCCTCATATTATCGATATGCTTCATTACAAGTTAAATTTGTAATTGGTACAGATTTTAATTAACGATTGGTCAGTACATAATTATTAATTGATAAAAGGTTATGGTAAATTGTTAAAGTTAACCTATTTGTTGTTAGATAACCAAATATATTTGGTATGATATTTTGCATACGATGAAAAAAAATGTTCTCGGAATAACAATTTTGGCAAAAAATCTTAAACGATTCAAAACATTAAAATAAATTAGTTCTCATGTACAATCGTAACAAATTTTAACATTATTTTAATGTTTTGAATCGTTTAAGGTTTTTTGCCAAAAACTTTCCTGGAACACAAAATATGGTTATATCATTTAATAATGTATAATTATAACTACCGTTTTAGATAATATTCTACTAATGTGTATATTATACTATATTATATATTATGTGTATTATTTTAATATTATGTTTAATAATTATTTATGAATATATAATAGTTATCATATGTTTGTTATATTTTAACAATTAGTTGTATTTAAGTAAATTTTGTTATTTACAATTATTATACTATTTAAGAGTTATTGGTACAATTACAATTCTTACGACTATATAAAATATATAATGAATACTTCTAGTTCAATTATAACTGTAATATTTACTTTGTATTTATAACAAACTATATAATTTTATATGTTAACATATAATCCATAACACTAATTAGGTTGGTGTTGTAATATTTTTATACAAAAATATATAAATGTAGATATACTATTTTACATGATATTATGGTTGGAATAAATATGTTATATTCTTTTCTCACTTATTTCATATAATTTATATGTAATAGTAATAATAACGTATTGTATATACATTTACATATCCAAGATAGTAAATATATTTAATTATATTATATACAAATCTATGTAATTAATATTCTACGAATATTTTTGTGGAAGGAAAGAATGGGGAGGAAGGAAAGGAGACGAGTGATACTAATATAAAATATTAGTAATTATTTATTTATTCTATTATGAGTATTATAATTACATGTTGCTTTTACGAAATGTTATTTACACATAATTTTTTATAATAAGTATTACTATGAAGTAATACTATGAAGTAATATTTAAACTATGACAAGAGGAATATTGGTTATTTTAACTACCAGATGATACTCATTTCAAATATTAACATAACAAAATTGTATATAGTTATATTAACATAACTAAAAATATAAATGCTTGTTGGTTACATGTTGTAACCAAGATTTACTTAATTTATTCTTTTATTGTAATATAATATGTTTATGTATACATTGCAGACAACCAGTACTAACACGATTGGTAAAAATCCAAAAATTTTAACCTTTGTAATATTTTTAATATATTTTACCTCCTATACTACATAAAAATGTTAAAAATACGTAAATTTAGAAAAAAATCTATCTAAAATAAGGCATTATTGATTAACATACGACTAATAATAGTGTTACTTACACAGTAATTAATCTTTTTAATATCATAGCATATTCACATAACAATATGTGGTATTAATAAATATAATATTTGTTATTATATAAATTCACTGGTTGTACCATGTGACAGTATTAAAATATTTCATGTATTGGATACATTGCATACATGAAGTTCTACTTTTACATTATGTGAGTAAATAAGTATTGTTTAGTAACAATTTAACATATAACGTATGTATAATAATTATACATTTTATCATGTAAAATACATTACTAATAATATAAAAGTAATATTTGTAGTATGTATGTAATACAGACATGTAATGTATATGAGATAGATTAAAACCACATCTAATAAAATTATTATACTATTTTTTAATGATAAATCTTCGTACTTTGATAATGAACTATGTAAAATATACATATTATTTGTGGGTAGTTAATTACACAGATTTTATGTAATTTATATTAAGAATCATTACAATAAATGTATATATATATAGACCAAATAATTATATATTTCAAACAGGGGAGATAAATGTAATCAATAACAAGTTTTATGTATCCTTATACTATTACAACTGTAATATAATTTATAGTTGTAATAGTATAAAAATATACTAATATTAATTTAATTGTTATCTAATAACAATTATTCCTTATATTATGAGATACAATAAAAAAAGTAAACCCCAAAACACTTTGGCAAAAATCTTAAACGATTCAAAACATTAAAATAAACTAGTTCTTATGTACAATCGTAACAAATTTTAACATTATTTTAATGTTTTAAATCGTTTAAGATTTTTTTGCCAAAATATTTCGGGGATGCAAAAATTATGGTATGTATATAAAAAATACTATATTATTTAAAATAAATATAATAATATGATTATTATGCTATGTTATTATGTATATTAAGATATAAATATTTTATATAATGTTCGTGGATGGGTTAACTACACGAATATTATATAATTTTATGTAATTTTATAATGGTAAATATAAATACATACTAAGAATCATTACATAAAATCTGTGTAGTTAAACCATCCACGAATATTATGTGTTTATACGAGTCATAGGATAATACAGTATTAAAATAATTACATAACATTTATTTATATGAACTGTTATTTCCTCTCTCACCAACATGTAAACAAATCTTTATAAACATACAAATACAATTTAATTATATATTAATATAATATATAACAAGTAGATCCTAAAAACCTTAATAAACTAGCATATAATGATGTATACATCAATATAGTTATTTCCCTCTCTTTTTTCTCTTTTTCTTTCTTCCTATTTTTCCCTTCATCCTCTCCCTCTTCCCAACATATAAACAAAAATATTACTAGTATATAATTAGGTATGTTGTATAGTAATACATACATAAAATATTTATTTTTATATTAACTACATGTATACAAATATTAATGAAATAATATATAGTATATATATATATATATATATTTAGTTGTTAATAAACAATCTATTTTATATTAGTAACAATTTAGTGAATATATTTACAATTGTATAATATTATATTATACTATCTTTAATATTAAAAACAGTGTAGATACACATTAACATTACTATCTTTCCTTCCATTTATTAATTTTACACTACACAATTACACATCCTGGTTTTCATTACATACCAATTTAGTAAGATTTTTAAAACATATGAATATTATTTACATGGATAACTATTGACATTAAAATAAGTATATATATATATATATATAATACATAATAGTATGTGAATATCCATTAACAAATTATAATTTAACAATATAGAATATATTGTTTATATTGTTCTATCACAACATTAAATATTAACATAAAAAATATAATTTATATTGTTATTTTATAATAATGTTACATAAATTATATTTGCATCGGAAATATACATATTCTATTTAAATTTTGCGGGTTAAAATGTAATTTACCATTTTTTGGATGTTGTTAATATTTATGTAATAGATATTGTATATCTATTATAACAAATACACAGTTAAAACATACTTACTTACAAACAATATATTCACTATGATAATAAACATGTTGTGTATAAGTAAGTATTATATAACTTATTATTATACACCTTATTATTGTTTGCTTTGAATACTTAGGTATTGAAATAAAACTTTATATTTACAATAATGTATATCTGGTAATAATATTAGTTATGTATCTCTTTCTCATTGTAAGAGTACAACAAATATATAACTAATATTATTAATACTAAAACTAAAAACTATAATCGGTATTTGTATTGTTTCACAAAATTTAAATGCGCAAAATCTTATACATACATATGTTAGTTAATTATTTACGATATAAAAATAGGTTAATAGTAGTTCCTGCATTATTAATAGTGCAAAATACTTAATGTATGTAGTATTACATATAACAAAGTTATTATATATGTTAATTATTTATTTATTTATTTGTACATTTATTATAATTTTTAATACATACCAATAGAATTGGTATATCGAAGTGTGTATGTATGTTGTATTATATATATCCACAAATAGTATGTGGATGATTAAACTACACAGATCTTATGTGGCTTGCAACAATTGTTTATGTAAATTATGTTAATATTAACATAATTTACATAAACAATTGTGGATCCAACTATCCGTAACTTTTATGTGACCTTTCATTGTATGATTATTAATAACATAACATAACATAATATAATATATTATAACAAATATTACCTATTATTTTATCTTTTACTCTATCCACCTTCTTCCTTATCTACACACACACATTATTTACATTTAATATATATATATATATACTATATACAAAACACAATTGTTATATTTGAGGATTTTGGGCTCCTCATTAAATTTATGATTAATGTAATATATTGAGAACACAAAGTTAAATAACAACAAATGTTGCTTAAATCATTTAAATAAAAATTTATATTTGAGGACCTGGGGTCCTCAACATAATCTTGTCACTCTATATGCACCTCATATTCATACTAAATTTCTTTTTGTTTGTTTTGTATAACATACACACTTCTATGTATGTATGATATCAAAATGGGTTAACGCTGCCTCAATTTGGCATCGATGTCATCCATCATCCTTTCTGCTGTTGGACCAAAGTAGATACTGTAATTCTTGAATTGTTTACCGCTAGTTCCAACTGGTCCCCATAAGTTGTTTGAACGCAATGACAATTCTTCCTGAGTATCCCATAAATGGTCTTTTTCATCAACTTTGTAAGACACCTCAGTCTCTTGAGGATACTCAACGACAATCTTCTTACCACTAGCAACTTTAGAGATAACGGTGAATTCTTCATAACCTGGGGATCCTCCACCAGTAGCAGGAGGAGTATACACCTTAACACCAATTCCACCAATGATAGGCTCATCTACTACCACTGGTTCATCAAAACTTGTCATCACCTTAGTTAACCCCTTACTAACATTCTTAAGTGATGTCAACTGTTTATCAATGTCAACATCACTTGTTTCTCCTTTAACCAGATAATCGTAGTCTTTTTCCAAACTGTCAAGCACACTAGTTAATGCTTCAAGCAAATTTCCGTACTCATTTAAGGGGTTAACAGGAGCAGCGGCTTTAGTTGGTGCAACCTTAACTGGGGTTCTAGTAGTAGACATAGTAGTAACTTTGGTGGCTAATGACATCTTCTTTATTTTACCTGTTTTGGTATACAAAATGTCAAATTAAGAATCAATTTTAACACATTCACTATCACCCCACACTCCCTCCTCTCTTTCTCTATCTTCATTTTATTTATTTTTATTATCCCACCAAATAACACGTGACTTATCTATCCACATAAAAATATTTATCTCCATAATATATATACACCCTCTCCTTATAGGTATAAGTGTCATCACCAATATAATAATAAATATGTAACTCCCCAGGAGTTATAATAATAGTACAATATCACAAACCATCTTCTCTTCCTCCTTCTTCTTCTTTCTTCTTCTTCCTCTTTCCTCATTCTCTATTAAATACATATTTATTTTACAAGATCATCTATGATACAATACATTTAACAATCAAACAGTCTATGTAATATACAAACATCTATTTTATACCTCTTGCATAGTTAACAACAAATGTTGTAATAACATTACATATATTTGTAGTTATTGACGTAAATTATGTGTTTGACTTTTTAACGTTGATGTTGATGTTCATATTGACGTTAACATTGACAAATAATGTGTTATTATGTATGTACATATTTTTAGAATGTAGCCACAGCAGACATGGTAGTTACCATTGGTTGGTGAAATGGTAACTTGTTCATCTTATTATTCATTCGTCCGTTCATCTTGTTACCAACCCTATTGTAAGACTTATCAAATGCACCCCCATAAGATTTATTGTAAGTCTTGTCATTCATTGAATTACGAAATGACTTATTAAAGGTTTGGTTACCAACTGATACATTACCAGAAGTATCATATTGTTGATCTAATGTCTGGCTCATTGTTTGATTCATTGTTTGATTTAATGATTGACTCATAGTATTATGTTCTGGAGTGGTAGTGTGTGATGTTATAGTTTGGACTTTAGGTCGTTTAACAAATTCGAGATAACAAGTACCGGGGTGGTAAATAATCATCCACTCAGTGAAGAACGAATACAAGAAACGCCTAACACGCATGAAGAATGAGTAGTGAGGATCAGGAAATGTTGCCATGCAACAGTTAAGTAGTTGATCATACGATAACCACACCAGTTCCTTAATCTCAAGCTCCTCCTTCTTTAAATTACCAGTCCCAAGTTGTGACTCAAGTCGTGAGGTAAAGTTTGCTCTCGTTACGTCCATAACACTAACAGTTGGATCTACACTTACAATTGGTACAAAACAGATTAACATGTATTTATTGTAAATAACAATGTTTTCCATAATTGTTTTTGGTGTAACTACACCAAAGGCACCCAAGCTCTCCTCGTTTGTCTCCCTACTTGCTGTGTCACAGATTGTTTCCCACTGTTTCCTACCGCCGCCCATATCTCCTAACTCATTCGATTTGGCGCATTTAGCTAGACAGAAATACAGAGTACCATTCTCAATGGTATATGGAATACAACCTCCTCGTGGAATAGTCATCTTACTGTAATTTACATCCCAGCCCGTAGCTACTTTTGGTACGTCATACTTCTTAAATAGTACACCCTTGTTAACCATTTTGTTTACTGCCAACTTCATTGTAAGAAATCATTTTTAATATTAAACAAACTAGTGTATATATATCCTACAATAAAATATTTTATTATGTTATATTTAACTGTACTGTGGTAATCGTTATTAACCCTTTTATCTATTAACCCCTTTTATCTATTAACCCCTTTATCTATTAACCCCCTTTATCTATTAACCCTCCCTTTATCTATTAACCCTCCCTTTATCTATTAACCCTCCCTTTATCTATTAACCTCTTTATCTATTAACCCTCCCCTTATCTATTAACCCCCTTTATCTATTGACTATGAAGAATATATTTGTATTACTTATGATGATAAGGTACGAGTTTATTGTGAACAGATTAACAGAACTTGAATTTGAAAATCTTCCATGGTTTTGGGTTTTCTTCATTTGTTTCACTATGGAGGGAGAGGAGGAGGGAGAAGAGGGTTTTAACCTCAATAAAAGTCTTTGTTATTGGAAACTCTTCAAAAGAGTTTCTTATTCAACGTATTTAATAATAGTAGTAATTAATTAAAGTAACCAAGATATAATAATTTACGAAACCCAAAATCAAACTCATAACTTGTAATTTGTTCGTGGTAACTATTAAAACTGTAATGACAGATTATCTTTCGGAGTTCAAGTGGTAAACTGTTTTGTATTTTAAACCACCTCACAGTGTTGTTATACTTTACATCATGGTAAACATCACGTTTCAACACAAAATGGCATTGTGACTCATCATTATCATCATTATCATGATTATGAACATCATTACTATCACATGATTGTACTTGTGTACACACTGTAAATACTAAAGCTTGGGCAGCACATTGTCTTGTGAGGTCAAATTTCATTAGTTTCAACCATGTTTTGTGACATATATGATTGATATAACTTGTCTTACTTGCGTTAACTTCACCACCACAATAAGTGTTGTGATCGTTATATCTTTGAAATAGTAAATATCCATCTATTATGAACACATTACGACCATAATGATCGGTTGTTCTGACATTATCAATAATAAACTTATTATTAGTCTGATGTATATAATGGGTGTAACCAACATATATTGGTAACATGCATATATCTATATATGGTAACACTGTTAACAATACTTCTATGTAACTATTACGAATATCGTAACCGTTATCATCAATATCATTAATTACTGGTCTACATAACAACTGTTGGAACAACATATCTATATACTATTTTATGAACTTGTAATAATTTAATTATTATAATTATCACATATCATCCTCTCTCTCTCCCTCTCTCCCTCTCTCCCTCCTTATCTTTTCTTTTTACACTTTCCTCTTTACTCTCTCCCTGCTTAAACATAAATACCATATATGTATGACTATATTCAAAATAACTATCATCAATGTATTAAACACTATATTATTACAATTACATTACTTGTAATATACCTTTATTTTATTTCTTGGTATTTTTAGCATTACAACATTAATAATGTAATTATTAAGGTGAATAATTATAATTGTTCTTACAACAACAATTAATACTATATTCTGTACTTTACCATTCCAGGTAGTAAAATCTAACCTAACTTGATGTTAAACATTACATACACAAATACTTGTTTTCTTGTATTAACTATTAACATTGTTATTCTGTTAATATTGTTTAACATCATAACTAAAAAGATATACAATTTTATCATTCGAAATGATAAATAAGCGCTAATAACAATATTGTTATTCTGTCTGGTATAGTATGTAAGTGTGTTAAAACATACACAAAGTAATTTTTTTACATTTGTAAACATTACATATATTGTGTATGTTTTAACACTTGAAGGATGTAATAGTGAACATCAAGTGGTGACTATTAAAGTTAGCGGGAAGTAAGTCATGGATTTGAGTGCAAATTATTGTAGCCAAGTCACCCATCTTTTCAAAGGGTGCAATGTAGGAACTACTATCATAAAGTAGTTTAAGATTAGAATTATAAGGTACAGAACTTACGATCCCAGTAATAAAGTTAAATAATAGTTGATAGTCAACCTGTTTTAAGTTATCATCAAACACCAAATAAATAGCATGTTTAATCATGTGTTCATGCCACATTGGTATACCATCTGGTAATCCAAGCTTACTGTACAGTTCAGCACTAAAACCAATGGTTAAATATAAATGGTAAATACCAATTACTCTAATTACACCTTGTAGTTGAAGTTGTAGTGTTTTGTTTATCAAGGACATGATTAAATCCTTGTCTTCAATACCCGACAGGTAATCGAAACACTCATCATCGAACTTCAACAGTGGATATTGATCATTCAACCACCACTTAACCCATGACTTTCTTGTGGCACTAACATGTGCACTACCACCACCACTAATCACATTGTTATTTGGATTGTTAACTGTATTTGTAACACCATTACTGTTACTAATAATGTCAGACATAGTCTTTGTACTATTAACGTTATTAACAGCCATATTGTTACCACTGTGACTCATGAGTAAGAAAAAATAGGTGATATTACTTTTGGATTTCCAAAATCCAAATATGTTCATTTTCCTCAATTCACCACAATTTAATTTGTTGGTTTGCTCCTGTTAACATGAATAATTTCCATAATGCGAATAATTTCCAATTAATTATTATTGTGTTTGAATATTATTGTGTTTGAATATTATTGTGTTTGAATATTATTGTGTTTGAATATTATTGTGTTTGAATATTATTGTGTTTGAATAT
>Ga0302300_1002147_pt1 | contig 10477 bp, 7 predicted proteins | sample III_Palsa_E1_1_FD_198756 | JGI IMG/M metagenome (GOLD analysis project Ga0302300, IMG submission 198756) | Peat permafrost microbial communities from Stordalen Mire near Abisko, Sweden - III_Palsa_E1_1 | ecosystem: Environmental > Terrestrial > Soil > Palsa > Peat permafrost | place: Sweden... | reverse complement strand
TATCGAATATATTATATTCGGGGTGGGTGGTACCAGTAAAGCGGCTAACATTACAGCTCGTGAAAAAGTATATTTAACTTCATTGGCCCAAAGCTTATATAACACTACAACAGATCTTCGTAATAGTTGGGATCCTGCTTCAGGTAATTTTACAGCTCAGGTTATAAATGCAGGTAAAGGCAGCACCTATTTTAGCAGCCGTCAGGCCGCATTTTTAGATCTAGTAGGCTCAATGAGCGATATTTGTAATGAGGTTGCAAACGAAAAAATGCAAACCCCATTTGCTGCACAGGATTCAACACTTGATGAATCTTCATTTTCGCATAATTCAACAACAGATTTTACAAATAACATTACTGGTGTGCTCCACGCTTATTTAAGTGAATACACAAGTACAGGTGGTCATAGCTTAAGTGAATTGGTAGCAGCTAAAAATGCATCATTAAATAATACATTATTAAGTGAAATGAAAGCGGCTATAGCATCGTTCGGTACCATTACTATCCCATATGAGCAGGCTATCTATACTCAAAAAAGTCAGATCAAAGCTGTTCAGGTTTCAATTAATACATTGAAAACTTCGTTGGATAATGACCTGACAACTTTCGTTAAAACAAACATTAAGGACTAATTAGCACGTGAAAAAAATAAAAGTTATAGGTGTTCTGATTGTATTTGTTCTGTTGTTGGTAAAATGTCAGAAATCGACCGTTTTTCCCGCAGATCAGTATAATGATCAGCTTTCAGGCGGGGATGAAACTGTTTTTGATGCTACCTCTAAATCGTTTGGAAATATATTTCCCGGTTTAACGGGTTATGATGTACATGTACATATCCTGGGCGACCTTACTTTTGCACAAACATTTGTTACAGCACCCGCAATAGTACACGGCGGTTTAGGCCCTATTTATAATAATACTGCCTGTACAAACTGCCACCATAATGATGGTATAGGATTACCTACAGCCGGCGATCAGCAATCGTCATTATTAATGCGTATAAGTTTAGCAGGTACTGATGACCATGGTGGCCCTTTACCTGTACCGGGTTATGGTTTACAGGTTCAGGATAAAGCTATTTTTGGTAAATTACCTGAGGCTACTGTAAATATTGCATATACTACGCAGATAGTAACCTTCCCTGATGGTACACAATGTGAATTAAGAACGCCAACGTATACGTTGAGTAATTTGTATACACCTATAACAGATCCTTATTTATTATCGCCGCGTTTAGCGCCTCCAATGATAGGCCTTGGCTTGCTTGAGGCTATACCTGAAAGTGAGATTATAGCTAATGCAGATCCTAATGATGCCAATGGTGATGGTATAAAGGGCCATGCCAACTATGTTTGGGATATTGCCACACAAAGTAAACAATTAGGCAGATTTGGCTGGAAAGCCAACATAGCATCAATTTTAACACAGGTAGCCACTGCATTTAACCAGGATATGGGGGTTACCAATAGTTTATTACCTGTTGAAAGCAGCTATGGCCAATCGCAATATGATGGCTTAAATGATGACCCTGAATTACCAGACAGTTTGTTAAACGCTGTGAAATTTTATGCACAAACGCTTGCTGTTCCCGCCCGCAGAAATACTACAGATGCTACAGTAGAACGTGGAGAAGCTGTATTTATAGCTGCAAAATGTATAACATGCCATAAGCAAACTTTTACAACGGGAGTTGATGTATCAAGACCGTATTTATCAAACCAGGTTATCCACCCGTATACAGATATGCTTGTGCATGATATGGGGGCAGGTTTAGCAGATAATCGACCCGATTACACTGCCACCGGTCAGGAATGGCGTACAGCGCCATTATGGGGCCTCGGTTTGTACACGGCAGTAAACAACCCGGGCTATTATTTACACGATGGGCGTGCGCGTACTATAACCGAAGCTATTATGTGGCATGGAGGCGAAGCTGAGGCATCAAAAGCCTATTTCCAAAATCTTTCTACCTCAGACAGGAATGCAGTGTTAAAATTCCTGCAATCGTTATAATTCCTTTAAAATTGATCTCATTCTAATTCACGATATTAACAGCGAATTAGAATGAGATTAAATTTTTCATCTGATATTCATTTCTAACTCTTTTATTAGCATCTTCAAAAAATATTACACGTTTTTTAAAAATGCGCTTCCCCTGGTTAATTATATTCTTTTGTTTCTCTCCATTTATTACGCTGGCACAAAGCGGCATAATAACGGGCAAAGTATCACGCATTGATTCAAAATCGCCTGTAGGTCAAGCTAATGTATTTTTGAGTAATAGTACAGCAGGAACCTCAACAGCCGAAGACGGAACTTTTACCCTGAGCGGGCTTAAACAGGGGCAATACACCCTCGTAGTAAGCATAATTGGTTATGAAGATTATACTCAGAGTGTTTTAGTTGGAAAAGAGCCTATCAAACTAAATATTGAGTTAGCTCCACGGGTAACACAGTTGCATGAGGTGGTAATTTCAACAAATGCTGATTGGAAAAAAAATTACGATCAATTTGTAAAGGACTTTATTGGTACTGATGACAATGCCAAATATTGTACTGTGTTAAATCCGCACGCCGTAAGCCTGATCTACCATCGTTCACAACAAGATCTGGAAGCTTATACAGATGATTTTTTAGTTGTAGAAAACCTGGCATTGGGTTACAGGGTAAAGTTTTTGGTGAAAGAATTTAACAGCAGTAAGCTTACGCACATTATATCATACGAAGGCCAAAGGCTTTTCCAACCATTACCCGGCAGTAAAAAGCAGCAGGAAATATGGAAAGCAAAACGAGATGAGGCATATTATGGTTCGCCCATGCATTTTTATCGTTCACTTTTCACCAATAAATTGGGTGACGATGGTTTCCAGATGTATCGTTTAACGCGTATGCTTAATCCCAATCGCCCAAGGGAAGAAGTGATACAGCAAAAAATGAAATACTTTACTCAAATGGGTAAGCGCGATTCAGTAAATTACTGGATCTCATTGGCTAATTTATCTAAATATTACAAAGAAGATTTAAGTAAAGATACCTTACAAACGTACGATGTGCTTTATCGCACTGAAAAATCAGGTGTGTTTGCTGTTAATTTTACGGGTTATTACTTGTATGTAGTTTATACTAAAAAACGCGAAGAGACAGATTTTAAAGATGTATATCATTCGTTAGAAATGCCAAATTACGAAACGAGTGTAGTTACGTTGTCTAAGCCATATTTATTTGATACTAACGGAGTTGTTTTTGGCGAGAATGCCCCACTTTATGAAGGCACATGGTCAAAATCAAAGCTCTCTGATTTGTTGCCTGTAGATTATACGCCCGGGCAATAACATTAAAGCACCAATTGCGTTAATTCAAACAAAATTGTGTTTCTTAAATCATTACCTTTGTCGGCATAAATCATTATGAAGTTTATTTATCAAACATGGTGGAAAGTGATAGCCGTTATACTGGTATTTTCCACTTTTATTACTGGCCTGCTTTTTCCCGTTCCTACCTTACCCATACTTCATGAAACTATAAGAAACCTTTATTTTCATGTACCCATGTGGATGGGGATGTTGACGGTTTTTGTGGTTTCTGTATTTTATAGCATCAAATATTTACGAACCGGCAAAGAAGAATATGACCTTGCCGCGGTTGAATGTGTAAATACCGGCTTATTGTTTTATTCGTTAGGTTTAATAACCGGCATGATGTGGGCCAAGTTTACCTGGGGCGAGTTCTGGAGTGGTGATCCGAAGCAAAACAGTGCGGCTATAGCCTTTTTATTATATTGTGCATACCTGGTGTTGCGTAATTCAATTGATGAAGAACAAAAGCGTGCGAAAATATCGGCTATCTATAATATTTTCGCTTTTCCAATAATGATCGTTTTGATATTTATCCTGCCAAGGATGACGGATTCACTTCATCCGGGAAGTGGTGGCAACCCCGCCTTTGGACGGTATGATCTGGATAATGGAATGAAGATAGCCTTTTATCCTGCAATGTTGGGCTGGAGTTTTATAGCGTTATGGATAGCTACTATTCGCTTCCGTATCCGTTTAGTTGAGAATAAAAAGAATGCCATAAATTAATATGAAGAAACTTAGCTTTTTATTGTTTTTCCTGATGTGCAGTACTATTGTATTGGCACAACCAAACCAACCTGTTGAAATGGCCGATGTATTACGCAGCTCAGGCAAAATATATGTTGTGATAGCCACAATCTGCATAATATTCGTAGGATTGGCCATTTACCTGTTCTCGATCGATAGAAGATTAAAAAAAATCGAAAAGGGAAATTAGTTCAAAAATATAGTTTAACTTGTTTAAACATTGATTTCGCTCCGCTGTTATTAGGTGTATTAGCAACACTAAGTATTTTATATTTGCAATATTGATAATAATTGTACCAAATTTGCGCAGTTTTTTAACAATATAATATTTTAAGAGAAAATTTATGGCTACTAATATTCCCGCTGCAGTTCCGGATAATCAATTTTTTGCTGATGTGTGTAAATTCTTCGATTTTGCAGCAACTTTTACAAAACACGATGCCGGTTTATTGGATCAAATAAAATCATGTAACAGCGTTTATCGCTTTCGTTTTCCTATTCGTAAGGGAAATGGGTTTGAGGTGATTGACGCATGGCGCGTAGAGCATTCTCATCACCAATCACCAACAAAAGGTGGCATCCGCTACAGCGAAATGGTTAATGAGGATGAAGTAATGGCGCTTGCGGCACTCATGACCTATAAGTGCGCCATTGTCAACGTTCCTTTTGGAGGCGCTAAGGGTGGGATAAAGATCAACCCCAAAAACTATACTGTTAACGAGTTGGAGAATATCACCCGCCGTTATACAGTTGAATTAATTAAAAAGAATTTCATAGGCCCAAGCATTGATGTTCCCGCACCTGATTATGGGTCAGGCGAACGCGAAATGAGCTGGATAGCTGATACTTATGCTACCATGAATCCTGGTCAGCTGGATGCAATGGGCGCAGTAACGGGTAAGCCAATTTCGTTACAAGGTATAGCCGGCCGTCGTGAGGCCACAGGCAGGGGAGTAGCCATTGCTATTCGCGAATGTGTGAGCGTAGGCGAGGATATGCAAAAAATAGGTTTAACTGCAGGTATTTCGGGCAAAAAAGTTATTGTTCAGGGTTTAGGAAACGTGGGTTATCACTCAGCTAAATTCCTTTCTGAATTTGGTGCGATAATAGTTGGCCTTTGTGAATATGAAGGCGCAATTTATAATCCTGATGGTTTGGATATTGAAGCAGTATTTCAACATCGTAAAGAAACCGGATCAATTTTAGGATATGCAGGCGCTAAAAAGGAATTTATAGATTCAATGCAGGGACTTGAGCAACCATGTGATATTTTGGTTCCGGCTGCTTTAGAAAATCAGATCACCAGTGAAAATATAAATCGCATACAAGCAAAAATTATTGCTGAGGGCGCTAACGGCCCAACTACACCAGAAGCTGAAGCCGCATTTTACAAAAATGGTGGTATGATTATACCTGATATGTATGCCAATGCTGGCGGTGTAACCGTATCTTACTTTGAGTGGTTAAAAAATCTTTCGCACGTAGCATTTGGGCGTATGAACAGGCGCTTTGAAGAAAACTCTAACCTAAACTTAGTAAATATGGTTGAAGGCATTACAGGCGTTGCATTAAACAGCACACAACGCGCCACCATTATTAAAGGTGCATCAGAATTGGAACTGGTAAACTCAGGATTAGAAGATACTATGATCCGTTCCTATCATGAAATAAGAGAAACCTTCAAAAACACTGAAAGGATAGATACATTGCGTACTGCAGCATTTGTTGGTGCTATCAATAAAATTGCAGTATCATACCAAAACTTAGGTGTTTGGCCGTGATCAATATCTGATTTTAAATTTCAGTATAGAATTCAAACTCACTTGAACTGTTCAGGTGAGTTTTTTTGTTATTGGACTTCCGTGTATTATTAAGAACGATTCCAAATAATATTAATATCAGGTAATAAACATTATTAACTGCATGTTTTGTATTTTTGTAAATTGAATTACAGTAGATAAACCGTTAATGAAAAAAAGTTCAATATTTGGTATTGTTGTTATAGCTATTGCAATAGCCGTTATCATCAGCACATATGGTTCCTCAAGTACTTATGGTTCTTTTACCGAAGCAAAGCAATCACAAAGTGATCTGCACGTAATAGGTTATTTGGATAAGAATAAAGAACTGTATTATGATGCACATAAAGATGCCAATTACTTTTCTTTTTATATGAAGGATAAAAAGGGTAATGAAAGCAAAGTTGTATTTACAGGCACAAAACCACAGGATTTTGAACGTTCAGAGCAAATTGTATTAGTTGGTCACATGACGGGTAACGAATTCCATGCATCGCATATACAAATGAAGTGCCCTTCAAAATACACACAAGATAAAGTGGAAACTACAGAAGCCGATGCTAAGCAAGGCTCAATTTAAAATTATTTAATGAATATAGCTTATCAGGGCGAACACCTTTTACCAGGGCAGTTAGGCCAGTTTTTTATCGTCCTCGCATTTGGTTCCGCACTATTTTCAACCATAAGTTACTACTTTGCTGCAACAACTACCAACAAGCTTGATACCTCGTGGCTTTGGATGGGCCGTATAGGTTATTTCTTAAACTCTATTTCTGTTGTAGGCATAGGAAGCTGTTTGTTCTATATCATCTATAACAATCTTTTTGAATATCATTATGCATGGGAACACTCGTCTCGTACATTGCCGGTATATTATATCATTTCCAGCTTTTGGGAAGGGCAGGAAGGCAGCTTTTGGTTATGGGGTTTCTGGCAGGCTGTATTGGGAAATATCCTGATATGGAAAGCTAAATCATGGGAAAAACCTGTACTAACCGTTATTGCACTGGCACAAACGCTGTTAGCATCAATGCTTTTGGGTGTTGATATATTGGGTGCACGCATAGGCAGTTCACCATTTATATTATTACGCCAGGCTTTAGAAGCACCGATATTTAGTCGCCCTGAATATTTATCGTTTATAAAAGATGGCAATGGCTTGAATCCATTATTACAAAACTACTGGATGGTGATACATCCGCCAACGTTATTCCTGGGTTTTGCCTCAATGATAGTTCCGTTTGCCTATGCAATAGCCGGGTTGTGGATGAAAAGGTATAAAGAATGGGTACAGCCTGCACTTTCATACTCGTTATTTGCGGTTATGGTATTAGGTACAGGCGTAGTAATGGGTTCATTATGGGCTTACGAATCACTTAATTTCGGTGGTTTTTGGGCTTGGGATCCGGTTGAAAACGCAGCACTGATCCCGTGGTTAACTTTGATAGGAGCAGTACACGTGTTAATTGTATATAAAAATACGGGCCATGCTTACTTCACCGCTACTTTTCTAACACTGATCAGTTTTATACTGGTGTTATATGCCTCATTCCTTACCCGTAGCGGTATTTTGGGTGATACCTCGGTTCACGCATTTACAGATTTAGGCATGTTCTGGCATTTGGTAGTGGATGTTGCTGTGTTCTTTGCTATAGCACTGACATTGGTCATACTCAGGTGGAAAGAACTTCCTATCAGCAAAAAAGAAGAAGAAACCTATTCGCGTGAATTCTGGATGTTTGTGGGCGCAGTTTTTCTGGCACTTTCATGCCTGCAGCTTATAGTTGTAACCTCAATCCCGGTATGGAATGCTATGTTTAAAACGCATATTGCCCCTCCAACCAATCCGGTTACCTTGTATAATGTTTTTCAGGCTGGTTTTGCCGTTGTGGTAACATTACTTGCAGGTATTACCCAGTTTTTAAAATACAAAAAAACTGATGCTACCCGATTCTTTATTACCACGGGTATTTACCTGGTGTTTTCGGCATTAATAACCGGCTTGGTAGTTTATATTACAGGCATATATCATTTGCGTTTTGTGTTTGTATTGGTAATGTTTGGTGCCACATATACGCTTTTAGCCAATACCAAGGTATTAACCGATGCATTTAAAGGTAAGATAAAACTTGCCGGGTCGGCAGTTGCGCATATTGGGTTTGGATTAATGATGGTTGGCGCTTTAATTGCTGCGGGTACGAGCAAGGTTATATCACAAAATGATACAGGGTTGGATTATGGCGCCGATTTTGCCAAAGGAAATAATCCGCGGGAAAACATTATGCTTTATAAAAATGAGCCGGTTAAAATGGGTGATTATACCGTAACTTATTTTGGCGATTCTATAAAAGCACCAAATCACTACTTTAAAGTTGATTATAAGCGGTATGGTGCTAATGGAAAAATAACTGAAGAATTTGTTTTAAAACCAAACTCACAAGCCAACCGCAAAATGGGCCTGGTTTCATCGCCGGATACAAAGCATTATTTATTTCATGATCTATACACCCATGTAAGCATGGCGCCTATAAAGTATGATGATGAAACTCAGGCTGATGCTGGGCATGGTGAAGAAAATGATGATGCTAACTATAATCCACCGGTACCGCACGAAGTTAAGGTAGGAGATACTATACCTTTCAGAGATGGGGTAATTGTTTTAGAGAAGCTTAACAAAGAGGCACATGTTCAAAATATTCCACTGGCGGCAAATGATGTTGCTGTTGGCGCTAATCTAAAAGTAATATCTCATGGACTAACCTATGACGCTGAACCTGTGTTTATGGTTAAAAACGGTAGTGTATTTGATTTTGCCCGTAAGGTTGATGACGCAGGTTTAAAACTTCGCCTTTCAAAGATTATCCCTGAGAAAGATAAGGTAGAGATAACGGTTTATGACCAGCCCGAGAGTAAAAAAGCGTACATTGTTATGCGTGCCATTGAATTTCCTTATATTAACTTCCTTTGGACCGGTACTGTTATAATGATCATAGGTTTCTTGCTTTCAATTTTTAGAAGAAATAAAGAGCTAAAATCAGTTTAGGTATTCGTAACATTTTTACAATAATTCTTTTTTACAATCAAATAGCATAAAATTTTGTTCCTATCTTAGATGTTCAAACTTAAATATATGCTTATCCACAAAAAAATTATAGCGATCACCTGTATATTAGGTGTTGTAACCTTTTCAGCATTAACTTCTATGACTGCTGAAGACCATCCGGGATTTAAAAATCTAAAGGTGCTTCCTAAAAATATTCCGCACGAAGCACTTCATAAGGTAATGGACGACTGGTCTGTTGCGTTAGGTGTTCATTGTAATTTTTGTCACGCCCGTGGCACAGACAATAAAATGGATTTTGCAAGTGACGCAAAACCTGAAAAAAATATGGCTCGCGACATGTATAAAATGGCGGCCAAGATCAATAGCAAATATTTTGAAGGTAAAAAAGACTCACTGGGTATGGTAATTGGCGATATTAAATGTATTACCTGCCACCGTGGTAACCCACACCCTGATGAAGTTAAAGATATGAGCCCGGATATGGATATGCCTCATAAAGATGGACATACGCCGGGTGCTAAAAGAGATTCGGTACCACCTCCGGCTGGTAAGTAACATTTTTTATTTTATCATTAAAGCCTGTTAATTATTAAATATTAACAGGCTTTAATGGTTTTTTATAAATTTCTAAGATTTGATACTCCATACAGCTCTTTTATACAAAATTCTTTAATATTTAAGTTAAGATGCATTATTAAATCGATATTTATGTTGATAATTGCCTATCTTAATTCCGCCTAATTATAATAATGTTGCGTATGCTCATTATTGCTAAATTTAGGGCATATTGATTTCGAAAAACCGCTCACAAATATTGTTATGAATAAGGTAAAATTTCTTTTTGTTTTAGCTGTAATTGTAGTACTAAATAAAAAAGCTGTAGCTCAGCAATCAATAATTCCCGATATTTCAGAAGTCTATCTGGAAAAATTAATATCCGTCGCAAAAACTAATTACCCACGCGTAAAAGCAAATCAGGCCAAAGTTGATATTGCAAAAAGTAATATAACTAAAGCTAAAGTATCTTATTTAGATGCCTTAACATTTTCATATATCTATCAGCCCCAAGGTATAAATACGCTTAGCAATGCAAGCGGAACCAGTCAGAACTATAACTATTTTAACGGAATACAGGCTGGTCTGTTCTTTAACCTTGGAACCTTTTTGGAAAAACCATCAACAGTAAGGGCCGCCAAAGGAGACTTGATAGTGGCAAGCAGTGAACAAGATGAATATTATTTAACTTTAACAAATGATGTTAAAAAAAGATATTATTTGTATATTCAAAACATAGCCAATCTAAAGCTGTTAACAGAGGCATGTCAGGACGCGCTAAATGTATCAAATGATGTTAAACATAAATTTGAGAGGGGCGAGGAAACTTTTGATAATTATACTAAAGCCCAGTTAACCTTAACTAACAGCTATCAGGCAAAAATACAGGCAGAAGCTAATTTGCTTATATCTAAATCTGATTTAGAAGAGTTATTGGGCGAGAAATTAGAAGATATA
>Ga0302300_1002140_pt1 | contig 10505 bp, 8 predicted proteins | sample III_Palsa_E1_1_FD_198756 | JGI IMG/M metagenome (GOLD analysis project Ga0302300, IMG submission 198756) | Peat permafrost microbial communities from Stordalen Mire near Abisko, Sweden - III_Palsa_E1_1 | ecosystem: Environmental > Terrestrial > Soil > Palsa > Peat permafrost | place: Sweden... | reverse complement strand
TTGGAAAAGGAATGCGAAAGCGGGAAACCTATAAGGCCGTATTTTTTCATGCTGTAATATTAAAATAACAAATGCAGATTGTGAAAGGTTGTTTTGATAAAAGCTGAAATTTTACTTTTACAGGTTTAAAAAGTTTTCCAAATTCCCCTTGTCGTTTTCTTCCGAAAGCTTTTTGAGGTTTTTGTCCTTTTTAACGTTATTGGCGGGGTTATTTACATACACCAATAGTATTTTAACGCCATTGATGGTGACGGCCCGTAAATCGTCCGACTGGTTTTGCAGCGCATCCTTGGCCATGGCAGACATATACACAAACATCAAATCAACATTATCCGACAGGTATTGTATGGCATTTTGCTCCAGCGAGAAGGTATGGTAGGGCGTGCCCTGCATCCACTTAATTACAAAGTGGGCGGCCTTTTGCCTTAAAGCGGTATTTTGGTCGATAGGGGTGGAGAGGATAAAATTAGCCGCCTGTAGTACCGCGCTGTCGGCTTTTTGATAATCCGCGTCTTTATCCAGCTTAATTTCATCAAAAGCCGGCAGGTTTTGGGCAAACAAATTACTTGTTACCGTTATCAGCAGGCAAATAAGTAATAGCTTTTTCATTGCAGAATGACTGTTAATTAAGATGAAATTTTTCGTGGTTTATAAAAAATGATCAAATGTATCACTTCTTATTCCTAAACGCAAGGTTTCCAGCGGAATAACATCAGCTGGCGCAATATTACCCAAACTTACGTTGGCGCCAATCAGTTTTATAAACCAAACCTGCTGCGCTTTTTGAGGGGCTTCCCAAATGATGGTTTCTTCGGGTATCTGGGTTAAAATTTCATCAACCAAACCCTGCCTAACCTCGCCCGAATCACGATATATGCCCACGTTGCCGCTCTCGCGTGCCTCGGCAATTACCTTCCACGATCCCGCTTCAATTTCGGTTTGCATCAGCTTTATCCATTTATACGGCGCAAATATTTTTTGCACATCTTTTGATCCCACTTCAGATATTACCGTAAAGTTTTCGCTCAGCTTGCGGATGTATTCGCATTTCTCCTCATGCTCAATAGTTATCGAACCATCCGATACTTCAACATATTGCATTTTATATTTATCCAGTATTTTGCAATAATCATCAAACTGGTTGCGTACAATAAAGGCTTCAAATAAAGTACCGCCAAAGTACACGGGTAATCCCGCTTCGCGGTAGATCTCTAACTTTTCATCAAGCCTGGGGGTTACGTATGATGTTGCCCAGCCCAGCTTAACAATATCGGTATGTACGCCTGCTACCTCAATAAAATCCTCCGCCTGGCGTACGCTGAGGCCTTTATCCATAACCATGGTAATGCCGCTATTACGGGGTTTTGCTACGCGTTCGGGAATATTATTGATGTGGTAATTCATAGATAATGTATTAGGCAGGTAAACTGCTATAAATATATGGCGGCAAAGTTCAAAAAAAAAACCAAAACCTGTATAAGTTCCGGTTTAAATTAAAGTAACAATATTAGTTAGGGTTGATGAAGATTGTATTAATTATTGATTGAGTGATTTATTGATTTAGTGAATGGCGATTAAACGCATTCCAATCAATAAATCACTCATTCAATAAATCATTAATTATTTCGTATACCTGTTAATTATATCAACAATTACTTTGTTTTTTTGCAGTTGCGGCAGGTAATCAAAAAGTATGTAATGCTTTTCGGGGTCCGATGTCAGGGCTTGCTCCAGGTAGGTAAGCGCTTCGTTATAATCGCCGCGTGCAAATAAATAGGCAACCATGCGGTAATATAGTTCGGCAGCTTCGGGGTTATTTTTTATTGCTTGCGATATTACCTCAATGGCATCAACCAAACGCTCCTGCTCATATAATATCGACGAATAATCAAGCCAGGCATCCACATCAATAGGGTTGAGTTCTACTACCTTTTCGTAAGCCTGTTCAGCTTCCAAAATATGGCCAAGCTTGTATTCGGCATCGGCAATGGCAAACCAGTAATCGGCGTTAGCGATATCTAAATCCAGCGCTTTTTTGTAAAAGTGCAGGGCCTCAAAATAGCGTTCCTCAAAATCCAGCGTTACACCAATGCCAAACCAGGCATCGGCCAGCTTAGGATCCATTTTAACCGATTTTTTGTAGAAAGCGCGGGCATCGTCCATTTGCTCCAGCTTTTCGTAACATTCGCCAATGGCGCAATAAGTATCGGCATTGGGTTGTTCGTATTCAAAAGTATGGCGGTACACCTCAATGGCTTCTGCATATTTTTCCAGGTTAACCAGCGCGTTGCCCTTGTTAAAATAGGCCGAGGCAAAGCTATCCTTTATTAATATGGCGTAATCGTAAGCATCAATGGCTTTTTCAAACAAACTTAACTTGGTAAAGGCGTTGCCCAGGTTATACCAGGCGGCATAGCTGTACGGTTCGTTATCAATATATTGCTGATAAAACTGTACGCTTTCTTCCTGGTTGTCCATCACATCGTAACAAAAAGCCAGTTCGTATAAAGCATCCTGATTTTCCATGTTTTGCTTTAAGCAAAGCTTAAGGTAGGTGATGGAGGTATTGTAATCGCCCATGTTTTGGTATACGTAGGCAATGTGCAGCAATATCTCGTCGGTTTCTTCGGCAAGGCCAAGCGCTTTTTCATAGTTTTCCAGCGCCTCGTCATAGCGTTCCAGGCTTTCGTACAAGTTGCCGCGAATGATGTAGATATCCGCGTCGGAAGCCTCGAGCATAGCGGCCTTATCCAATACCGCGAAGGCTTCGGACGATCGGTTGCTTACTACTAAAAGCTGGGCTTGTTTAATTAAAAATACTGCAGCAAACGGGTGTTGGTTGCGTGCATACTCTGATACCTGCAGGGCTTTGGCCGGATCATTTTTTTCGATGTAGTAGTCGATAATGTTCTCAAACGCCTGGGCATCAAAAAAGTACTGGTCGTGATTGCGTATCATTTCCTCGTACCGTTCTACCGAAAATTTTGGGTCTTCGGTAAAACCAAATTCAAATTCTTCTTCCATTCAATTAGGTTTGCAGAACATATTCAATTAAGCAATTTGCTACAGCCTGTAGCGCTTAACCGAGATTAAATTACAACTATAAAGCAGGTAAAAGCCAAATAAGTTTTCAACATCCAAACATTATCAACAAGGTTTTTATGCAAATGCCTGATAATAAATGTAAACCAATTTTGGGCAATGGATGAGATGATAATAATTTGCCTTAAAGATTTTTACCTTTGACAAAAGTAACCATTATGAATATAGATATTGCAAAAACGCTTAATCATTTACATATAAACGACATAAATGAGGCGTTTAGTACAGGAAGTAATTGGGCAGCAAGCACCGGCGCGGCAGTAAAAGATATCGTATCGCCGGTTGACGGCAAAAAGATAGCATCGGTAAAAATTGCTACCGAAAGCGACTATAATACCGTTGTTGAAACTGCTGCAAAAGCCTTTAAAAACTGGCGCACCGTACCCGCCCCAAAGCGTGGTGAGATAGTGCGCGAGATAGGTAATGCCCTGCGCGAAAACAAAGAACAATTAGGCGCATTGGTTAGCTACGAAATGGGTAAAAGCTTGCAGGAAGGCTACGGCGAAGTGCAGGAAATGATAGATATAAGCGATTTCGCGGTGGGACTAAGCAGGCAACTATACGGCTTAACCATGCACTCTGAGCGGCCATCGCACCGCATGTATGAGCAGTACCACCCGCTGGGTATTGTGGGTATCATATCGGCGTTTAATTTCCCGGTGGCAGTTTGGAGCTGGAACGCTATGCTGGCCTGGGTTTGTGGCGATGTTTGTATTTGGAAACCATCCGAAAAAACACCCTTAACCGCCATTGCTTGTCAGCACATAGCGCAGGCAGTATTTAAAAAGCATAATATTGAAGAAGGCGTATCGAATCTAATTATCGGCGACCGAAATATTGGCGAGTTGATGGCTAAAGATAGCCGCCTGCCACTAATATCGGCCACCGGCTCAACCCGCATGGGTAAGGCAGTAGGCGCGGCAGTAGGCGCAAGATTAGGCAAAAGTTTGCTGGAACTGGGTGGCAATAACGCCATTATCATCAGCGAAAATGCTGATTTAGATATGTCGCTCATTGGGGCGGTGTTTGGCGCGGTAGGTACTGCCGGGCAACGCTGCACCAGCACACGCAGGCTCATCATTCATGAAAGTGTTTACGATGCCTTTAAACAAAAACTGGTAAAAGCATACGGGCAAATACGCATTGGCAACCCGCTGGATGAAAATAACCACATGGGCCCGCTGATTGATAAAGCCGCAGTTGATTTGTACCTCGATTCGATAGAAAAATGCAAGGCCCAGGGCGGTAATTTTGTGGTTGAAGGCGGTAAGCTGGAAGGCGAAGCTTACGTATCCGGTTGTTATGTAAAGCCCTGCATTGCCGAGGTGGATAATAGCCTGCCAATTGTACAGCACGAAACTTTTGCACCTATATTATACTTGGTGAAATATACTACGCTTGATGAAGCCATTGCCCTGCAAAACGGGGTGCCGCAAGGTCTGTCATCAGCCATTATGACCAATAATTTACGCGAGGCCGAACAATTTTTAGCCTGCGGCGGTTCTGATTGCGGTATTGCTAATGTAAACATAGGCACATCGGGCGCGGAAATAGGCGGCGCTTTTGGCGGCGAAAAAGAAACCGGTGGTGGCCGCGAATCGGGCTCGGATGCCTGGAAAGTTTACATGAGGCGCCAAACCAATACTATTAATTACTCAAAAACGTTGCCTTTAGCGCAGGGGATTAAGTTTGATTTATAGGTTGATTAGTTGATTAAGTTAAATTAGGTTGATTAAGTTGGATTGTGTTAATTAAGTTGGGCGGATAACCACTCACTCAACTACAAAAATAAATATGTATAAACTCAGGGGGTACGTTTTAGGGTTATTGGTATTGGCAAATGTGCTGATAAGGAATGAAGTGATGGCACAAACCATGCCGGCCGATCCGCCCAAAAACTGGCACGAGTTAGATTTGCAGACCGACGGCTATTTCGGCATCAGCCTAAATAAAGCGTATGCGCTGGTAAAAGGCAAAAAAAGCAAAACTGTAGTGGTGACTACTATTGATAGCGGTGTTGATACCCTACAGCAGGATTTGCAGGGCATATTATGGGTAAACCCGAAGGAAAAACCGCACAACCATAAGGATGACGACCACAACGGTTACATTGATGATGTACACGGCTGGGACTTTTTAGGTGGCCCGGGCGGCAAAGCCGATTTAACCGAAACCGCCGAAGAAGTGCGGGAATACAATCGCCTTAAACCTGCATACGCCGATTCATCTGCCAGTACCGTTCATAATATGCCTGCCTATAATTACTGGTTGCAGGTAAAATCGGGTTACGACTCTGTTGTCACAAAATCGCGGAGCGATTTGCATGATTTTTCGGATGAGGTAAGCACGCTGATGATAACCAATGGTTTTATAAAAAAGAGCCTTAATTTAAAAGCCAACCAATCGTTTACCGAAGCCGATTTGGATAAACTGCACAGCAACGATAGCCTGGTGATAAAAAGCAAATTTGTATGGGGGCTGGTTTTTCATCAGGAGGGCGGCACCACCACCAGCGCCCAGGTTTTAAAAGAACTGAGCGATTATATTGAACGCTTAAATAATACTTTACAGCCCGACCTAACCGCCCGCAAAGAAATAGTTGGTGATGACCCCAATGTTAACGATGGCAAGGTTTACGGCAATAATATTTTGGAGTATGACGATTCTTCGCACGGCACAGGCGTGGCAGGCCTTATCGGCGCTAAGCGCAACAATGGTTACGGTATCGACGGTATTGCCGATAATGTGCGGATAATGGTGTTAAAAGCCTTAAACAATGGTGATGAATTTGATAAGGATATTGCCAATGCCATACACTATGCGGTGGATAATGGCGCTAAAATCATCAACATGAGCTTTGGCAAAAATATATCCCCGCATAAGGCCTGGGTTGATGAAGCCTTTAAATATGCAGCGGCGCATGATGTATTGCTGGTACAGGCATCAGGCAATGATAACTTGGATGTAGATGTTAAACCGCAATACCCCAACCGCAATTATTTAGATACAAGCAAGGTTGTTGCCGATAATGTGATTAATGTAGGCGCATCCGGCCCGCTGAATGATACCACGCTTGCCGCGGCCTTTAGCAACTACGGCAAAAAAAACGTAGATGTTTTTGCACCGGGGGTTAAGGTAACTTCTATTGATATGGGCAACGAGTTTCAAACCGCCGATGGCACCAGCTTTTCATCGCCAATAGTCGCCGGCGTAGCTGCGTTGGTATTAGAGTACTATCCCAAACTTAGCGCCGCGCAGTTAAAACAGGTTATTTTGCAATCGGCCACACCGTTAACCGGCACTATGGTAAACAGGCCCGGCAGCAATGTGAAAGTCGATTTTACTACGCTAAGCAAAACGGGCGGTATAGTAAATGCCTACAAAGCCCTGCAAATAGCTGCTACCATGAAGGGTGAGCGAAAAGATTAATTTGAAGATGTGTTGATTTGAAGATTTGAAAATTACCGCCCGCTATTAACTTACGAAGTTTTTAAAACTTCGTAAGTTTGTTATTCCGAATACCTATTAAAATCTCCGTTTTCTCTGTGCTTGCTCCGTTAACTCTGCGGTTAATTTTACCACAGAGAACACGGAGATTAAGAACACAGAGTGCACAAAGAGGATTTACCGCAATTTCTCAATCTCACCGGTTACCTGCTGCTCAAATCCCTCAAAAAAACCTTCGTGTACTACGCTTACTAAACCCTGTTTATTTATAATATAAAAGTTAGGTATAGCCTCTACATGGTAAGCATCGCCGGTGGGTTTGCCGTTGATATAAATGGGGTAGGTGATATGGTTTCTTTTGATAAAGTTGCTTACTGATTGTTTGGTGCCATCAATATTAATGCTGATAATAACCACATCGCTGCCTTTATATTTTTGCTGCAGGTTGTTTAATGCCGGTATAGCCAGCATACAAGCCGCGCAGCCCTCGCCGGTAAAATCGATAAGCACTACTTTGCCTTTTAATTGCGCTAAGGTTAAGTTCTGGTTATCGATAGTGGCCAGGCTAAAGTCCGGCGCGGTATCGCCGGGGTTTAATAAAGGTTTTGGCTTTTCTTCAGTTTTAAAACCAATGGGTACACCTAACGCGCTTATATCGGCGATGTTTGTATTAAATTTATAACCGCTAAAATAATCCTCAACAAACAAATGCACCGTACCCAGGCTCATGCCGCCTTTTGATGCCTCGCCGCTGCCTGTATTCCTAAAATAAACGAGTGTATTATTTGCTTTCGAAATCAAAAAATCACGCCTGGAATCTAACTTCACCGTATCGGCGGGAATAACTTTAATATGGTAGCATAAAGTTTTACTAACCATACTATCGCTCAATAAAACTGCTTTAAAACGACCGCTTTTTAAGTCGCCCAGGATAGTATTTAACAAATACGGCAGCGAACCCTGGTATGAGTACCCGGTTTGTTCACCATCTTTTATGCGGTAAGTGTGGTTGCTAAAATCGAGCAATATCAAATCTTTGCCATTATAAATGTCGCGGGAACTACCGCTATAAGTTGTGGTAACCATTGTGTAATTTACATCATAATAAGGCACATCATTAATGCCCGGCGCACGGTTTATAAAAGTGGCATTTATGGTGGAGTGTGCCATATCATCACTAAAAAAATCCTTATTGGTGTTGAGTACCGTATAGCTAAAGTTTTTGCTTTGGTTAACCTTATCGGCGGCCTTCTGTAAAATTTCAACCTGCGCGCTGGCATTTACAAGGGCAAGGCTGCAGGCAAGGGTAGTAAAGGTTTTTTGGGTGATATTCATTAAGAGTGATGGTTTATATCGCTAAAGCTAAGCAGAAAATGGAAATTGTAATAGCATTTAACAGAGTTTAACGTTGATAAACCCTAAACTGTCATGTTGAGCGATAGCGAAACATCTGTCGCTTAATGCACCACTTACTTGGCTAAACTACTTGTAGCTTGGTGCACCGCTTTTTAGATTCTTCGCTGCCGCTCAGAATGACATCTCTTTTTAGTTCATCCGTACATAAATCAATTAATGACAATACTATAACCGCTAATAAGCAAACACAATTGCATTTAACACATTACTGATTATATTTGCACCTGCAAAAAACATCATTTTAATAATTACAATGAGAGAAATACAATTCAGGGAAGCGCTTCGCGAAGCAATGCAGGAAGAAATGCGCAATGATGCAAATATTTACCTGATGGGTGAAGAAGTTGCCGAATATAACGGCGCCTACAAAGTAAGCCAGGGTATGCTTGATGAATTTGGCGCTAAACGCGTTATTGATACACCTATCTCTGAATTGGGTTTTGCGGGCATAGGTATTGGTTCGGCCATGAATGGTTTAAAACCAATTATCGAGTTCATGACCTTTAACTTTTCGCTGGTAGCTATTGACCAGATAATCAATGGCGCAGCCAAAATCATGTCGATGAGCGGCGGCCAGTTTTCGGTGCCTATCGTATTTCGCGGGCCAACCGGCAACGCGGGTATGTTAAGCTCGCAACATAGCCAGTGTTTCGAGAGCTGGTATGCCAACTGTCCGGGGTTAAAGGTAATTGTACCGTCAAACCCGGCCGATGCAAAAGGATTGTTAAAATCTGCCATCATTGATCCCGATCCCGTTATTTTTATGGAATCGGAACTGATGTATGGCGATAAAGGCGAAGTTCCCGAAGAAACTTATTATATTGAAATAGGCAAAGCCAAAGTAGTAACCGAAGGTACAGATGTTACTTTAGTTGGTTTCGGCAAGATAATGAAAGTGGTTATTGCCGCTGCCGCCGAATTGGAAAAAGAAGGCATACACGCCGAAGTAATTGATTTGCGCACCGTGCGCCCAATTGATTATGATACCGTAATAGCTTCGGTTAAAAAAACTAACCGTTTAGTATTGATTGAAGAAAGCTGGCCATTAGGCTCAATAGCTACCGAAATTGCCTTTAAAGTACAAAAAGACGCGTTTGATTATTTAGATGCGCCTATACTGCGCATTATGGGAGGCGATGTGCCATTGCCTTACGCCCCAACCCTGATACAGGAATACCTGCCAAACCCCGAGCGCGTAGTTAAGGCGGTTAAAGAGGTAATGTACGTTACTAAATAATTGTAATTGTTGTTTTACAATTGCTCAGCATAAAATATTAAAGGCCTGGTTATTAAACCGGGCCTTTTTTTTATTTTTAACTTTTTAAACCCCACGCTTATGAAACGCTTAAACTTAAAACGGATTTTAACCATCTCATTTTTATTTACCGCTATAATTATTGGCTGCGCATTCAATGCAAAAGCACAAACAACAACACCAGCCACGCAAACAGTGAGCAAGGGTGCTATGAGCTATATTGATGTTTTTTTTAAGAAATATAAGGTAAGCTCCGACTCGGCTATTGATTACCTGTTTAGCACCAACAAGTTATTTGTACATAACAGTTACCAGATAAACCAGCTTAAACAAAAGCTGGATTCACTTGATTTTTCGATAGGTAAATACTTAGGTAAAGAGCTTATTTCGGAAAAAAGTGCAACACCCAGCCTGGTAGTGTACAGCTTTTTGGTAAAGCACGAAAATCAGCCTGTGCGTTTCACATTTATGTTTTACAAACCCGAAAACGAGTGGGAACTATACCGCTTTAACTACGATGATGCCATGGACCTTGAACTAATGGAAGCAGCGAAGATTAATAATAAGCGGGGGCAGTAATTACCTTGCCACCATGTCATTCTGAGCGTCAGCGAAGAATCTGTCAGGCGGTACACCAAGCGACAGGCGCTTCGTACCTCAGGATGACAAAGCGGTTTATTCCTCCATTATCACCAATAACTCATTCAACTCCGTAACTTTCTCTGCCGAACCTAAGTGCTCATAGGCGCTGATGAGGTTGCGCAGTACGCGTTTAATAATGTCGGTATTGGAGCAGGGTTCGTAAAACTGCTTGTCGGGCTTTACGTTTAGCTGCTTGAGGAACATGTCCACATCACGCCTGCCAAAAATAAAGCCCTTATTAAAGGCATTAATGTAAAACAGTACGCCACCCTCAAAATTGGCCTGCTGGCTCTCGTCCATATAAGCTAAAATAAAGTGTTGCGGCAGGTTAACGCCGTATACAGGTATATCCAGCTTTTGGGCGATGATGGAATAGATGATAGCCAGCGATATTTGGTTACCCCTCTTAGTTTCCAGCACCTGGCTCAAAAAGCTGTTTTGCGGGTCCAGGTGATTGGTGGTATTGCCGCTAAAGCCGTAAATATTGTAAAACACGTGGTTAATCAGCTTTACCTGCTCGGGTGCGCTGGCCTCGTGCATCATTTGTATCCAGATGTCGCGTTTAATGGCCTCTATCTGGTTAATTACCTTTTGCTCGTCGAGGTCGGGATATTGGTAGCGGTTAATGATGAGGATGCCTTGC
>Ga0302300_1002138_pt1 | contig 10515 bp, 7 predicted proteins | sample III_Palsa_E1_1_FD_198756 | JGI IMG/M metagenome (GOLD analysis project Ga0302300, IMG submission 198756) | Peat permafrost microbial communities from Stordalen Mire near Abisko, Sweden - III_Palsa_E1_1 | ecosystem: Environmental > Terrestrial > Soil > Palsa > Peat permafrost | place: Sweden... | reverse complement strand
GCTGTTCGAGGATTATATGAGAGAAAAAATGCGCAACCGGCAACGGTAATAAGTTCAAACGGTATTCAAACGCCGGGTGCAAAATGCCCGGCGGCCCCGGCCATGCCGGGGCCCTTTCGCCGCCTGTTTTAGTATCGGTTTAGCCAATGAAACAGTCGTCCTTTTTTTTCATAAATGGTGGATATTGGTTTTATTCTTTATTTTTCAAACTCGATAAAATTTAAACCCAGACACTACGATTATTTTAGATCATTGGGCATAAATAGTATTTTTGTTAAGGTAGAACTTGTTTAAGGAAGTCAAACCTATAATTTGTATATATGAGGATTGTTGAGATTACTTATCATAAGCCCGCAAACTTATTAGTTGAAGCATTGCAAAAACATTGCAGAATGCTAATGTCTGAGCCACAACAGAATAGTGTTAATAGCCTGAAAGACATTGAAGACAGTATCCGGGAGTATGCCGAAAAAATTCAGCCAAAATTTCCGAAATGTAAATTGGAGAATTTGGAAGTTGTTTCGCGCGCTAATATTTTACATGAGTGGTACAATTTATTGTATAAGGGCGAGAAATCTATGATCTCAATATTTGCAAGGCCTGATGGATCGGAAATGGCTTTTCGGGAATATGACCAGATGAAATCATGTAACTGATCATTTAATGGCACTGACCTAAACGTCATGGGTTACAATAAAAATACTATATTGGACTTAGTAGTAAACTTTAAAAATTAGCGAACTACAATTGAACTATAGCAATATTGTGAAGGTAAAGAAGAATCATTGAGGCAGTACCTAAAAGCCGGATACTTTGGAGAAATGAGCAATATTTCTCCAAATCACTTGTTCTAATTTTTTGTTTATTATTTACAATTCAATTGTCTTAAAATTGAAAATTATACAAGAATCGACTTCTTTTGTTTTAAAGTTTACAATTATTTACAAGAAATTCAGTAAAATATAACTTAAGTTTAATAAATTGCATCTTTAAATTGTTATGAATAAGCAGATCAGCGATGAGCAGTTAGTTAATTCTCTTAAACAGGAAGATGAGGCTGCTATTACTGAAATTTATAAACGGTATTGGAAAAAATTACTGTCGATTGCTTATAATCATACCAGAGACAAATCATCAGCAGAAGAAATCGTTCAGGATGTTCTTATAAAACTTTGGGATAAAAGAGCAGATATAAAGATTGATTCATTGCCAAATTATCTGGCAACGGCAGTTAAATACAGGGTGTTAAATGCTGTATATCGTGAAAAACGGCGCAATCAGATAGCTCTTGACGTTTACGGTAGTAATGACAGTGATTTGGCCGACGAAAAAATTTATGCAAGTTTCTTAAACGAATATATTAGTGGCGTGGTTGATAAGCTGCCCGAAAAATGTAAGCTTGTTTTTAAATATAGTAGAGAGCAAGGCAAAAATATTCCGCAAATTGCCTTTGAAATGAATATTGCCGAAAAAACGGTTGAAGCTCACCTTACCAAAGCATTAAAATCTATTAAATATTCTCTTCGTAATACAGGCCTTCTTCTTTTGGCTTCGTTTGTTTATTTCTTTTTATAATTGTTACTTCTGTTGGGACAAGGATGTGCTAAGTTGTTCTACATACCGCATTTATAAAATTATTTACTTATTCACTAAGGGTAAAACACTACTTTATGTGACTTTACTGTAATTACCATAATAAAATCATGGAAGAGCAAGATTTAATCAGCCTTATTAGAAAGTTTTTAGCAGGAGAAGCTAGTGATTCAGAGAAAAAAATACTGAATGACTGGTATTTGCAGCAAAACGAGAAAGATGTTGTGTGGGATGCTGTTTCTGCTGAAGAAGAAAAAGAAGTACAAGCAAGAATGCTTAAACATATTAATAAACATGTTAAAGCAAGCAGGCCAAGGATAGTTTCTTTTAATAAAGGATTTATCCGAAGAGCTGCAGCGGTAATTATAGGATTTATGTTGTTATTAGGAGGCTATACTTATTTTACAAAGGGCAACAAAAGTGCAAAGGTATTATCTGCAGCAATTATTGCGCCTGTTAAGTTTTTAGAGAATAAGTATGTGGTGTTGCCTGATAGTAGTGTGGTAGTGCTTCATTCTGGAAGTAAGATTCAATATACTTTTAATGGAAAGAAAAGGCAACTTTCATTAATTGGCGAGGCCTATTTTGATATAAAGCATAAAGCAGACCAACCATTTGAAATACACACAGGCAGGGTAATAACCACAGTTTTAGGTACAGCTTTTAATATAAAAGCTTATCCCGATCAGGATGTTACGGTATCAGTAACCCGCGGAAAAGTAAGCGTACAGGATGGCAGCAAAAAAATGCTTGCAATATTATTACCCAATCAACAGGTTTCCTATAATGAGATCGCAAAATCAACCAGCCTTAAAACGGTTGTATCAAAAGAAGTAATTGGCTGGGCAAAATCAGATATGCAACTTACTGATATGCCTTTTGAACAGGTAATAGAGCGGCTGGACAGGCGCTATAACGTGAAAATTGAATTTAAAAATCCAGAATTAGCTAAGTGTCTCATCACAGGAAGATTTAATGGTACCGAATCACTTGATCAGGTTTTGCAGGTAGTAACAGAAACGATGAATTATTCTTATAAAATTAACGGTGAAACTGTAACCGTTAATGGAGCAGGATGTCAATAATACAAAACTAAACTATTCTTTAAACCGAAAACATACTCTATGCAAAAAATTTACAAACTATAAGTTTCCATCCGCAACCTTTTGAGGGATTCATCAGGTTGCAAAAAAAACTCCCCGGCCTTGGACAGCATTAGGGAGTTTAATTAAAAAATCATTTCGATCATTTTTAACTTATACAAATAATGCAAAAAAAAACTGCTTTTGCAAAAAGGGCATTCTATCCCTTTTTTAAAATATTTTCTCGTATTAACTGGTTGTTTATTATGAAATTAAGCGTTTGTTGTGGAGCCATATTAGTGTGCACTTTGAGCCTGCTCGCTTCTTCCAAAACATCAGGTCAAAATATCGACAAACAAAGCGTAACCATACAGGTACAGCACCAATCATTGAAGGCTGCCTTGCAAAAACTTCAGGATCAGTCGGGGTTCAGTATATTTTACCCTTCGGCATTGGTTAATGCTTTTACTGATGTTAGCATAGATCATAAAATCCGATCGGTTGCTGAAACTTTAAATCTTTTACTTAATGGTACCAACCTGGTTTACCACCAGGACGGCAATAAGATTGTAATTTCACAAAATCTTGCAAACCCAATAGTAAAAGATGTAACTGTTGACAAAGTCATACATCTTATAGGGATGGTTACTGACGAAAAAGGCGATCCTATTGCCGGTGTTACGGTACAGTCTAAATCTAATTATTCATTGAGCACAGCTACTGATCAAAATGGCCATTTTCATATTGATCTTCCATCGAGCAACGATGTTCTTATTTTCAGATTTATCGGCTATAGAACCAAGGAGGTTCCTGTGGGTGATCAAACTTCGTTACAGATCCATCTCGAGCTTGCTACAGGTTCTTTAGATGAGGTACAGGTAATTGGATATGGCGAAACTTCAAAAAGAGACAACACAGGTGCTGTTAGCTCAATCACTGCTGAAGACCTTAGCAAACAGGTTATAGATAACCCATTGGAAGGTTTACAGGGGCATATTGCAGGTATGCAAATAACCCAGGATAACGGCTTGCCAGGTGCTGCGGTTAGGGTAAATATTCGCGGTGCTTATGACCCGGTTTCAAGCGCAGGTTTTATACCACTATATGTTATTGATGGCGTTCCTTTTACATTATTCAATGGCGGGCAGCCTGCTTCTGATAATCTGAACGCTTATGGTACAGATGGTGCCAATGGTGGCGTTAGCCCTTTTAGTATGATTGCTCCGGAAGATATTGAGCGAATTGATATATTAAAAGATGCAGATGCAACTGCTATTTATGGGTCACGTGGTGCTAACGGTGTTGTTTTGATCACTACAAAAAAAGGCAAACAAGGCAGAACGATTGTGGATGTCAATGTAAATCATGGCAATGGGGATGTATCACATTTTATTCCGATGATGAACACGCAGGAATATCTGCAAATGCGCCAGGATGCTTATGATTATGCCGGTGAAACACCTTCAGCGGCTAATGGTGGACAGGATTTAACCGTTTGGAGCCAGACACAAGATACCAACTGGCAAAAATACTTCCTTGGAGGAACCGCTCATACAACCAACGCTACCGCTTCTATCTCAGGCGGCGATACACAAAATACCTTCCTTTTATCATCTACTTATCGCGATCAGGGGACAGTATTCCCGGGTGATTATGGAGCAACTACTTTTTCAGGAAGATTAAATGCAGGCCACAAAAGTGCAAACGGCAGGTTTAATGTAAATGCTTCTGTAAATTACTCGTACATGAGCACTAATCTGCCAACTACTGATTTAAGTCAGCTTTACAATCTACCTCCTAATTATCCAATTTATAATGCAGATGGTAGTTTAAACTGGGCTGTAAATAATCCGCTTTCTTACTTTATGCAGCCAACAACGGCTCAAACAACTAATTTGATTACCAATGTTGATCTTTCGTACAAAGTTGTTGCCGGGTTAACATTAAAGGCTAATTTAGGGTATTCAACAACAAGAATAAAACAACAGCAAGAAGAGCCTGCAAGTTCTCAAAATCCAAATTATAGCCCGCAAAGCAGCCTTACTTATACTGATAATCAGAATGATAATTATATAATAGAACCACAGGCTGAATATACAAAGCAAATTGGCAAAGGTAAACTTGATGTAGTTGTCGGTACTACTTTTCAGCAAAGTCTTGCAACAGGTATATATGTTTATGGCAGTGGATATTCAACTGATCTGTTATTGAATTCATTAGCTGCTGCGGGTTCAACACAAGTGTATTACAACAATTATTCTCTTTATAAATATACTGCGTTTTTTGGCAGGGTAAATTACAACTGGGATCAGGAATACTTTATTGATGGAACTTTCAGAAGAGACGGTTCTTCTCGTTTTGGTGCAGATCACCAGTTCGGTAATTTTGGCGCGGTGGGCGCATCCTGGATATTTTCTCAGGAAGATGCAATTAAAAACTTGCCCTGGTTGAGTTTTGGTAAGTTTCGCGGCAGTTATGGAGTAACTGGTAACGATCAGATTCCAAATTACCAATACCTGGCATTATTTAATCCTGGAGGGTCTAACCGCACGTACGATGGTACTTCAACTTTAGTAAGTTCATCAATCCCTAACCCCGACCTGCAATGGGAGATATCAAAAAAACTGGATTTTGGTTTAGAGTTAGGCTTTTCAAAGAACAGGATCTTATTTAAAGCTGATTATTATCGTAATCGTAGTTCTGATATCTTAACTTATATTTCAGTACCTGAACAAACCGGCCAAAACGCGTATCTAGGAAACCTGAATGCCGTTATTCAAAATAAAGGTTTCGAGTTTGAATTAAATACAACTAATGTTCAAAGCTCAAACTTTAGCTGGACCACTAACGTAAACCTCACCTTTAACAGGGATAAGCTGGTATCATATCCTGATTTAGCAGAGTCGTTTTATTCAAGCGAATATGTGGTAGGCATGCCGGTTACAGTTCCAATGTTATACCATTACACCGGCCCTGATGCGAAGACGGGATTACCTACATTCCAGGATAAAAATGGTGACGGCAGCATTGGCCAGGGTGATATGTCTCTTGCACCTTATGGGCATCCATATTATGGTGGTTTAACAAATACTATAACCTATAAAGGATTGTCTTTGAATTTTACTTTCCAGTATGATCACCGTATGGGATATAAAAACGCGACATTGTCAGAAAATTATTCGCCAGTCGGCAGCTCGCTTCAAAACCAGTCAACAGCTTACTTAAACAGGTGGACATCTGCAGGAAGCACTGGCTATTTCCCGGCAGCATCATTAAATTATGACCCTTCGTACGGCAACCTTGCAAATTCAGATTATAACTGGGGAGATGCATCATTCCTTAAACTTAAAACGGTCAGTTTAAACTATACGCTTCCTAAAGAGTGGGTTAGCAGCTTAAAAATGGCTAATGCTCAGATTTACTTGCAAGGGCAGAATATATTTACATGGGCCAAGCAAAAATATGTTTATGATCCTGAAACAAATGTGGATGGTGCAGGGCCGGCTCCGGGAACAGGGCAATATATTGCTTTCCCGCAGTTACGTACCATTGTGTTGGGTTTAAATGTTTCATTTTAAGCTATAAAAATCATGAAATTTAAAAATATCTTATTCAATAATACATCGATCGGGTTCATATTGTTATGCATCATAAGTATATCATCGTGTAAAAAATATGTTGAAATTTCGGCAGGTAAAGGGCTATTGTCTACAACACAAGCTTTTTCTACAGATTCAGCCGCAACAAGTACGGTGCTTACTATATATAGTTATTATGTAAATACCTATAATGTTCAATATTTCAGTTACTTAGGTGGTCTGTCTTCAGACGAATTACAATACACGGGTTCAGATCCTGGTTATACCGAGTTTGCTCAAAATTCAGTTTCAACGAGTAATGGGTATGATAATGATCTGTGGTATTATCCTTATACGGAAATCGGATATACTAATCAGAATATTGCCGGCATTACCGCCTCTACAGGTTTATCAGCAGCAACAAAAAGCCAGTTAATTGGCGAATGTAAGTTTATGCGTGCATTTAACTTCTTTTATATGGTTAACTTTTATGGTGCTATACCACTTTCTATAGATCCAATTCCGCTAAATAATGCAAAGCTGCCCCGGGGAAGCGTAGCTGCGGTTTACAGCCAGATTGAGGCTGATTTGAAAGATGCCATAAGCGATTTGCCGACAGCTTATGTCGGAAATGCGAGCTTGAAAATAAGGCCGAATAAATGGGCTGCTACTGCTTTACTGTCACGTGTTTACCTGTACCAAAAAGATTATGCCGATGCCGCTACATTAGCATCTCAAGTAATAAACTCAGGCACGTATTCAATGGCTTCATTAAATAATGTATTTGTAAATACAAGCAGCGAAACCATTCTGCAATTTGCAACTCAATATGGCTATTCAACCATTGCAAGTTCCTTTTTAACGGCTACTAAGGGAAATACCGTTCCGCCGGCAACTTTTGTGCTTTACCCTACTTTTATGAGTTCATTTGAAGCTGGTGATAATCGTGCAACTTCGTGGGTAACTTCAACTACTTATAATGGGGTAACCTACAATGAGATCTATAAGTGGAAACTTGCCACAGCACAGGATGGCAATGAATATAATATGATCCTGCGCCTTGCCGAATTGTATCTTATCCGCGCCGAAGCAGAAGCACAGCAAGGTGATATAACTGATGCGCAGGCAGATTTAAATGTAGTGCGCAACCGTGCAGGTTTAGGCAATACTACTGCCTCAACAATCGACGATCTTGAAACTGCAATCCTTAAAGAAAGGAAAGTTGAATTTTTTGGTGAATTTAGTCACAGGTGGTTAGATTTAAAACGTACAGGCCAGGCAGATGCCGTTATAGCGCCTTTAAAATCTACCTATAAATCAACTTCAGTTTTGTATCCGATACCTTACTCCCAAGTATTATTGAATCCTAACCTAACTCAAAATCCGGGATATAGTAATTAAATATTAAAGTATAGCCATAGACCGATCACAATGTATCGGTCTATGGCTATTCATTCCTGTTAAATCTTAGAGAAAATGAAAAAAGTAACTATAATCAGTTTGAGCTTATTATTGCTATTAAGCTTGCAGGCTTTTACCAGCCATAATAAAGGTTTTATTATTTACGGAACCATTATTGGTAAAATATCGGGTAAAGTTTACCTGAGCCACGAATATCAAGGGGTAATTCATACTGATTCGGCAGTGCTAAAACAGGGTAAATTTATATTGAAAGGTTTTGCGCCCAAAGCACAATTCTACACTATTAAGTTTTCGAAAGCTGATACAGACCGAAATCAGAACTCATTTCTGCTCGATAATAAAGTGGTAACATTCAAGGCTGCTAAAGATACTTTGCGCAAAGCCATAATAACCGGGCTGCCTGATAATGATATTTACATGGATTTTTATAACCATGCCTGGAAACCGGTAACAGATAGTGCCGGTAAAATTTATGGCAGGTTAAGCATAGCAGATCATCAAGGTAAGGTCAAATTGGATTCGGTTACCCGGAAAAAATTCGACGATGAATTTGCTGGTCTTGAAAAATTTGACCAGGCGGTTGTAACAAAATATGTTATGGCACATAAAAATTCAGTTGCCGCCGCAGCCATTGTTTTGGAACGTTTTATCAACTATTATGAGTTTAATCCTGCGGAGAATGCTTATAAATTTTTCCCGCTTAATGTGCAAAATTCTGTATTTGGCAAACAAATACAGAAGGCAGTTGAGCTTGATGCGTTAACAAGTATAGGGAAGCCTGCACCTGAATTTTCGCAGCCCGATACCACAGGGAAGATAATTAATTTAAAAGATCTAAAAGGGAAATACGTGCTTGTTGATTTTTGGGCCAGCTGGTGCGGGCCATGCAGAAGAGAGAATCCCAATGTTTTGGCTGCGTACGATAAATATCATAGTAAGGGATTTGAAATAATAAGTGTATCGTTAGACAATAACAAAAATTCATGGATAAAGGCAATTAAGGCTGATCACCTTTCCTGGGCTCATGTTTCAGATTTAACAGGTTGGAAAAATGTTGCTGCCAGTAAGTATGGTGTAAAGCTAATTCCACAAAATTTTTTATTGGATAAAGACGGGAAAATAATAGCACGGAATCTGCGAGGAGCCGACTTGGATAAAAAATTAAGTGAGATCAATTTCAACAACTAAAACAATGAATGGCTAATAAGGATTGCGTTAGTCAATTATTAAATAAACCCGGAAAAGAAATGAGAACCAGATTAAACATTATGTTCATAAGCACTGTATTGGCTTTTATTTTTTTAGCAGATAACAGCTTTGCACAATCGATAGACAGCACCAAAAAAGCGTTAAATAAGCTTGTCGCATCAAAAGATCCGCAAGATAAAGTCACCCTGAATAATGATTTAAAACAACTTGCCGCAAGTAATAACGAAAGCGAAGTTATTTTAGCTACCGAATTTTATTATCAGTTAAAAAATCAAAGAAGTGTTGACTCTTTAAATAACTTAAGGCCTATCAAATTCCCGAAAGGGTATGCTGCAAGAGAAAAGGGAGCAGAAGCAATTTACAATTTAAAAACTCCTGAAGAAAAGGATGCGGCCTATCAAAAATGGATACAGCAATTTCCACCGTCAAACTTTCCTGATGTTGATTATGACCATATTAGCTATGATTATGTGAGAGCGGCAATAGCCGTTGCATACGAGGAAAATCATAATATAGAAAAAGCCATACCTTTTATCAGCATGCTTGAAGAAGAGTTTTGGAAAACTAATGGTTATTCATCATTGGGAGAAGCTTTTGCCAAAAACGGGGATATGCAAAATGCAGAGCTTTATACTAAAAAAGCAATGGAGATTGCCGCTAAGTTTTATAATGCGAAAGACAACGATAATGCAGGCAAATTTGCGGCTTCGGGTTATCCGAGTTTGCTAACAAAGTATGCTCAAATGTTAACTGCCGATAAAAAATATGATGAAGCATTAAAATATACCGAAGCATCATACAAAATGGATAATGAATTAAATCCATATACCAATTATGCGTATGCTCAGATATTAATGAAGCTTAACCGTAACAAAGAGGCTTATGACAAGTTAGAAGCAGTTGTTAAAGCGGGAATAGCTACTCCTGAAATGGAGGGTACATTTAAGACGCTTTATATAAAAGTAAACGGTAGCGATAAAGGGTATGATGCATACGCCGCTTTGATCAGAAAGGGATTTTTAGAAGATCTGAATAAAAGATTAATAAAGGAAATTATGAATATACCCGCTGCCAATTTTACACTTACAGATTTAAACGGTAATAAGGTTACACTGGCTGATTTAAAAGGCAAAATTGTGATACTTGATTTTTGGGCAACATGGTGTGGCCCGTGTAAAGCATCCTTCCCGGCAATGCAAATGGCTCAAAACAAATTTAAGGACGACCCAAATGTGAAATTTTTGTTTATCCATACCTGGGAAAGGGGTGAAGGCGATCCAACTGAAAATGTAAAGGCATTTATAAAAAGTAAAGGTTACGATTTCCAGGTATTGATGGATCTAAAAGACCCAGAGACAAAAGAAAACAAAGTAGTTACAAGTTACAAGGTTGAGGGCATACCTTCAAAGTTTATTATCGATAAAAATGGTATTATCCGATATCATTTAATGGGATTTGATAGCAGTAACGAAGCCGCTGTGGATGAACTATCAACGATGATAGATATAGCAAAAAAGAAGTAGGTCAACTAAAATATACTGCATGTAATCAACTCAACAACAAAGAGACCGTCGGGAAATGACTGGCCTCTTTGTTTTGTTGTACTCGCGTAATATTTCGGATTTAGTTTA
>Ga0302300_1002137_pt1 | contig 10518 bp, 12 predicted proteins | sample III_Palsa_E1_1_FD_198756 | JGI IMG/M metagenome (GOLD analysis project Ga0302300, IMG submission 198756) | Peat permafrost microbial communities from Stordalen Mire near Abisko, Sweden - III_Palsa_E1_1 | ecosystem: Environmental > Terrestrial > Soil > Palsa > Peat permafrost | place: Sweden... | reverse complement strand
ACACCCCTAACCAGCTTACCATCTTCGTAAGTCAGGCTCATCGAGAGTCCGTCGAACTTCAGCTCGCAAACGTATTCAAAGCTGTCGCCGATGGCTTTCTTTATCCGCTGGTCAAAATCGAGTAATTCCTGTTCGTTGTAAGTGTTTCCGAGCGAAAGCATGGGCCACTTGTGCCTCACCGTTACAAACTCTTTGGTAATATACCCGTCAACTTTCCGCGTGATGGAGTCGGGATCGGCAAACTCCGGAAACTCCTTCTCAAGCTGGCCCAGTTCCTCCAGCTTTTTATCAAATTCAAAATCGCTGGTGGTGGGCATCGCCAGTACGTAGTAGTTATAGCTGTGCTGTTTAAGCTCGGCGCCAAGGGATACTATGCGGTTCTTTGCTTCAGAAGGTGACATGAAGCGAATGTACAAAATTAGTTTATTTGTTAATTTACAAGATGGTACAAATGGTCAAAATCGGCCGGGCGAAGTAGTTGACAGGCTGGAGTCGGTAAATTTCACGCAGAACTGTTTGCCATGATAAATAATTAGCTGGGGCGAATTTCATATGCATTCCTTAAAATTCAAAAAAAAAATTAAACTGTATGCGATCTGGTTTGTCTTATATAAAATTCAAAAAAAAACATTATGAAGAAGATCACAAGAATTCTGATGTTGTTGCTGGCATTGAGCACATTTGCAGTTGCCAGGAGCGTTGCCCAGGAGGTAATTGTCGGAGCGCGGCTCAGCAATCACCCTGCTGAAGTAAGGACACCGCGGCCATCGCCCCGTCATGTTTGGGTAGGCGGCGAATGGGCGCCTAACGGCGGCGCTTATGCCTGGCGCGCCGGTTATTGGGCATTGCCACCCCGCCCCGGAGGCGTTTGGGTAGCGGGCCACTGGCGTCGCCGTCCCGGCGGTTGGGCCTGGGTTCCCGGACACTGGGCTTGATCCAAGTTCAACATTTTATAAAAAAGCGGCTGTTACAAGCCGCTTTTTTTATTGCCCGCCGTCGGAGCCCGGTATTAGCTGCTACTGAGACAGTGGCGCCAAGCTATAGCGATTTTGGCCCGAAATAAAAAACTATTGAAAAAATTGATTGTAAAAATATTGATGCAAAAAATAGGTTATTTAACTTAATCTTTTTTAGTTTTGTTAAGTCAAAAACCCATATTAAAAAAACTTTCGTATGAAAAAAATCCTCAAAATTTTTGTCTTAGTGGCAGTAGTGTCATTGTTTGCAGTAACAAAAAGTAAAGCACAAATTTCGCTTAGTGTGCAGCTTACCCGTCCCCCCCAGTATGAAAATAACGAGCGTATGCATCCAAACCGCCCTTCACCGAATCACGTTTGGGTTGCTGAAGAATGGGTATCCAATGGCAATGGCGGTTACAATTATAAACCGGGTTATTGGGAACTTCCTCCAAGAATATATTGGCTTGCCGGCCATTGGTATACTCCGCCGGGAGGAAGTGGATATGTATGGTCACCCGGCCAGTGGATGTGGATTTACCAGGGGCAAACCCATAAATTGCAATTTTAACCCTGCTAACAAAAAAACCTTTCAATCAGTACTGATTGAAAGGTTTTTCTTTGATTAAGTAGTTTAGTTATCAGTTGTAGTTATTTCTGTGTTATAGGCAATCGGGACGATCATCCCACCTGGGATTTTTGGGTTATCTGATATCTGAATATTTCCCGACATCCACTGCCTTTCTTTAATTTCGCTTATCCAACCGGTAGCTTTGTTAACTGTAATATCGGTCAAAGTAGTTCCGTTCAGGTTGTACTTCACCGGTACACCATTAATTTCTAAAGGCTTAGCCGTTGTGTCGGAATACATTGTGCCATCGCCATAAACCTCATAAACAGATGCCGAATCGTCAAACAGCCGATAAACGGTTTGTAGTTTCATCGGGTACGGCGCTGCCAGCTCAATACCGATCGTCCACCGCTCATTTTTCGAAACCGGCTTGTCGGGAAATACCGCCAGGCCTCGTTCCAATAATCCCCTGACGGCATTTTCACCAAATGATTGCTCAAATTGGCTCAGGACCTGCCTGCTTTTTAATGTATCCTTTAGGGTGAAGTTATTTACAGCCGTTGTTATTATTTCGTTAATGCGTGTTATCGATTTGACCTTACCCTTCGTGCTCATCGTCAATTCAAATGGCTTATTGATCATTTTTGACAACATTAATGAGGGAGTGTCCAACTTTCCGAACATTGCCGTGTTCATTTTGATCGTTGTATCCGCCATGCTGATACGCATATCGATTGATCGGTAACTAACGTCCATCAGGTAAACAGTGTCTTGCACGGATTTCACTTTGAACGCTAAACGCAAGGTAGCTGATACATTGACCCTGTTTTCCATTCCATTTACCCCTTGTATGTTGGTAGAAGTAGAGGCGCTGGTCAGGTAATATGTTTCACCGATAGTCAAATTCAGGGACGGCCGGGTTTTTTGTGCAAAACTGTAAGAAAATAAAATAACGAAGCCGAATGTTAGCGTAAATTTCATATTGACTGATCGTATCCGGCGGTAAATATATCAATGTAAACGGCTGAAAACTGAAAATATTTGCTGCAAACGCTAATACCAAACACCCCGACAGGAACCATAATAAGCCGGATTCTGCATGGCGGCCGCCATAAAATAGAAATAGCCAGGCTCTCAACCCTGGCTATAACTCAAACTAGCATTATCATTAAATATTCACTCAGGGACTATTACGCAAAAACTTTATAAAGTGTTACAAAAAAAATGCCCAGGCAGCTACGCCCGAGCAATAATATTTACTACTAGAATTTCAGCAGAAAAACTAAAAAGCATTAAAACATGCTTTTGCGCTTGATCATCGAAATACTTGTTTTGATAATGAAAAAAATGGGGATTATCTGTATGCTAATACCGACCCACATTAACGTATTCATGTTTATAAGATTTGAATTAATAATTTATCACAAAAATCGTACCTGAAAATAAATTACCTGGGTAAAAACCTTGCAATATTAATTGTCTATTCAGTTAGTAGTTTAAAATTTGGATAAATAAAGTTACTGTAAAATAATTTGAAAAACAATAAAAAATTCATAAAAAATTTCGGGCTAATTTTACTGGAAATTTTCCTGTTTGTTAAATATTTCCCTAAGATTAGCACAGGCCTCTTTAGCTAAAGGCACTATTGGCAGATATTGCTTATTCATTAATATTATTTAAGTACAAATAAATATTGCTATATCAGTTTTAGCGCCAGGGTATTGTAAGCCTTTTAGCCCAAAGCCCTATTTGAAAACGGGGAATTGGCTAAGATCCGCTCGGCGGGATAACTTCCTTTGCCAGCATAGCCTCTTTGATTAACATTACAGGCGCGCTGCCGTAGCTCAGGAATTTTTCATTAAAGTCCTTCAGTTTATACTTGTCGCCCATTTTCTTTTTATATGCTTCGCGCAGGTCAATGATCTCTTTGTAGCCGATAAAATAGCTATCCAGTTGCACACTGGTCTCAGTAACCCGTTTCCACTTGTTATCAGCCTCGGCCTGTTGCTGAAAGGCTTCGTGCATCAGCAATTTAAGCGCATCTTGTTTTGACATATTTTCACAATGAACGCGATAATCCAATATGGCATTGCAAACCGACCGCAGGTGCCATTTATACCACATCAGCCTCATTTCCGGCTCGTCGTTATCGTATCCATTGTCAAGCATCATTTCTTCACTGTAAACAGCCCATCCTTCAATCATTGCTGTATTACCGAAAACCGACTTGATCAAACTCGGGGCCTTATTGGCATCAACCAGCTGCACATAATGGCCGGGGATGGCTTCATGAATGCACAATATTTGTAAGGTATAATCATTGTATTCGCGCAAATAGCTCTCAGCCTTCCCGGCCGGCCAGCCGTTCAGGCTGCCCACATTAAAATACGAGTTGCCTTCCTTATCGTAGGGTCCGGGCGAGCTCATCGAAGCTCCCGCCACGCCTGCCATGTAGCCCGGCTCTTTCCTAACTACTAATGGTTTTGACGGATCAAGCGTTAAAAGATCCTTCGCTCTTACAAATGCAGTAAGTTTTGGCAGTGTATTTTCGATTGCCGATTGAAATTTATCGGGCTCGACGTGCTTCGCCGAAAGCGTATCGATTACCATAGCAATCATGTCGAGCGAGTCAGAAGGCATCGGCTTTGTTCCGAAATATTTCGGCCAAAGTTTTTTGCTGATTACCGCCATATCATGGTGGATATCCTTTTTACGTTCGACAGCAGCGTTATACATCTGTTGAGGCGATGATTCCGACTGTATGTCATACTTAAATTTATCAGCATAAAGATCTTTTCCCAGGCGAAAACTGCGGGGGTGATCATTTTTCAAATTCTTCAGCCATTCTGTAAATGCCCGCACAGCGTCTGCCGTTGTTTTTGCCCTGTCAAGCATCTGCTTTTGCTCTGGCTGCGGGATAGTAGATTTTTTAAGAGAGTCCTCAAAATCCTTTTCAAAGACGCTCAGTCCACCTGTATGCTGATCAATGGCCAGTTCCGTTAAATCGCTGACAGGGTCTTTAATTTGTTTCTCTGCTTCCTTGTAATACGCCGGCACGTTGGCCATTTTTTCAAAAAAATGGCGCAGGCGGTTGGCCAGGGGCGCGTAGTGCTCATTTAAAATATAAGCAAATGTGCCAGTAACGTTATACGACGACGGGTCCCATTGGTAGGCCTTTAGATCCTGGATGCTCCATTCTATCGATTCCAATTCGTTTTCCATCATGTGGTAATCTATCTTGTTGGCATCATTCAAAGTGGTCACCTCGAAGCGGCTTAATGAGTCGAGCTGCACTTTGGCATATGTAAGCAGTTTATCGCGGCTTTGATCGTTGGGAATCAGCAACAGACTATCGTATTTATGAAATCCTTCTGAAGTAGCCCAGTCCGGGCTTAGCTTCCACAATCCGTTAAGAAAATTACTTTCATAAGCGATAAACGAGCCATCGTCCTTGCCCCCCTGCGGACCTACCGAGCTATCCTTTTTACACCCGACAAGAAGGCCTATAGCAATTATGGCAGTAGAAATATATTTTTTTAACACTTTTTATTCAGTTTATATGTTGGAAAGCATAAACTTAAAACAATTAACGCAAAAAAATCAAAACGATTAAAAAAGCGATTGTAAAAATTTACCGGATGATGCCTTCGGGGCCTGTAAATAATCGAAATTTTTGGCAACCTTTAGTGTGCTTTTTTGTTCAGTAACAATATAATTGCCCGATGAATGGACAACAAGGATAAATTAATTGTTGGCGAATTAACAAAATTACTGCTGGGCGGCACTGCCCACATCTCGTTAACAAACGCTTTAAAAGGACTCAAGCCCGGCCTGCGGGGGGTAAAACCCGAAAATATGCCCTACAGCATATGGCAGTTGGTTGAGCACATACGCATTGCGCAATGGGATATGCTGCTCTTTTGTAAAGACACGGAACATAAATCGCCCAACTGGCCTGATGATTACTGGCCCAAAGAGGCCGCACCCGCAGGCAACGATGTTTGGGAGGGTTCGCTTTCTCAAATAAGCAGCGACCTGGATGAATTTATTGAGCTGATGGAACACAGCGATATTTATCAAAAGCTTCCGCATGGGAACGGGCAAACTATGCTGCTGGAGGCCCTGCAAATGGCCGACCACAACGCCTATCATGTTGGCGAAATTGTAGCGATCAGGCGGATTTTGGGAAATTGGAATTAAAATAAGGTCAAAAAGTAGTAAGTCGGATTTCAGGCTTTTCTAACTCAAAAAATAGCCCTCCCCCGCTACCTCAACTTATTTATAAACTCAACTATCCCCGGTACCAGCGTTGCACTAAGCGGAAGGTCTGGTTTATCGTAGGTAGCCAAATTTCCATCCTCATCGGCAGGGGCATCTTTCAGGATATGGTTCATGCCTTTTATGATCAAAAGGTTAGCTTCTGATTTCGCTTTTTTGAGCTTTTCAACATTACTAACCGGTACTGCCAGGTCGCTGGTGCCCTGGATAAGTAATAACGGCACTTTTATTATTTTGATTCCCCGGATCGGCACTATTCTGCACCACGACATTAAAAAGGGCTGAATGCTTGGGCGGGCGATGTAATATATGGCAGGGTCAACATTATCAATGGTTTTGCCTTTCCGCAGGCTGTCCAAAACTGCTTTAAACTCATCCTGCTGATATTGCGGCTTATTCTTCATGCCGTCTAATAACACTTTGTCCGCTTGCTCACCGGCGCCTTCGGCGGATATATAACCCTTTATCGGCTGATCCACTGAAGCAAGCATACACACCAGGGCGCCCTCGCCATGTCCAAATAATATAATCTTTGAAAATCGTTGGTCGTCGTTCAGCATAATGATCAGGCTAACGGCGTCGTCGCTGTAATCGTCAATGCGCAATTGTGATTCCTTTTCCTGGCTCACACTTTCGCCCACAAGCCGTTTGTCGTATCGCACCGATGCAATCCCGCTCTTTGCCAGCCCTATTGACAACAATTTATAGGTGTTCCCATTAATACCTGCCTTTTCGTTATTTCCATTCCTGTCGGTCGGGCCAGCATCACCGACAATGATTACCAGCGGGACTTTCCCGTCGGCTTTGGCAGGCATGGCCAGTGTGCCAGATATTTGGCCGGATAGCGTTTTCAATACTATCGGGCTCTCCACCACATCCGGATCGAGGCTAACTTTGATCGAAGGGCTTTGCTTAACTGCGGCAGGGCTTGGGTTAACCACAAGTGTTGGCTTGACGGCTGTATTTTCTTTTATAACCTGGTTGGCTACGGAGCTTTCAATATCAGGACTTAAAAATACCCCGTTCAGTTTGTTCTGGGGATTGAGCGAAAGGTTTAACAAAAATGTATTGGCTTTGAATACAGCTTTGTAAACGGCAAGAGACCCGTCGAATTTTACAAATTCCGTTTTTAGCAAATCTCCGAATTGAGATCTCAGTTGGGTTGTTGTAGGTCCAAACTTGTCAAGTGGCAGCGAGGTTTTCAAGTCGGGGCTAAACATGTTAAAGATGCTGTCAACATGGCCGCCATTGTAAAACTGCTTAAACTTAGTTACCGCGAAGTTATAATTGGCTGGCTCCGCCTGCGCGTATGTTTTGTGAATAAGTAGTGCAATAAACAAAAGCAGGGTTATCCTTTTCATTGGGGGTATAATCAGCGGCTTCGAAATTAATAAAAAATTGGGCAGTTTCGATACTTACGGCAAAAAAGGCTATTTGGCCGATGTGTGTTTTAACATTGGGCTTTTATATATTTAGGGCAATTAAACTATTTTCCGATCCCAAATGAAGCGTTTGCCAAAAAAGTTGGACGCCCGGTACAAACAGAATCCTGCAGGATGAATAGCCGCCTAAGGCGTACCCGGTTTATCTTTGTCTGACTGTCGAGCCGGCCAGCATCAAGCCAATGCCGCTCAAACCTATCGGAACAAATAAATTGGTCCAATTCGGTTCTGCATGGCCATCCCTTATCACATCGGGCAGGTGCATCAGGCAAATGAATAATAAGAACATCAAGCTCAGTAACAATGACGACATTCGCACCAACCGCTGTATAAATATGCTGATTGCCGCCGCAAAAAAGCAGGTCATTACAAAATAAGCCCAAAACGCTTTCCAGGGAATCCAGGAAGGTATAATAGAAACCACAAATACCTCTGACACGTAGTGCAATACGCCAAATGCGAACAAGCCAAGTGCGAAAAGGTATTCGCCGGCAGCAAATAGCAAACGACCGCGGTTTTGTGTTTGATGGGATTTTAAAATACTGCCGGCCAGCATCAATGCGCCACCCAAAAATAAAGCAGTTTCAGCAGCGCTTGTTCTCTCGCCAGGCATATTTTCACCCATCACCAGCATCGGCACGTGCCGGATAAGCAGAAAGGCCAGGAATATGAATGCGGTTAACAAAGCCCCGGCCAGCGCTTGTTTTTTTGTTAGCATCAGCACCCCGGCGATGATCAATAAAGAGCCATTAACATAAGCCGGCAAAACACCTCCCATAAAGGTGGCCGGTACCGGGAAATCAAACAGGAAATGCCCGCTTGTAAAATGCAGCGCGCCCATACCAATGAGCGCTATGGCAAACATTGTCGCCCCGGTTTTAAATAAAAGGTCAGATCTCATGATATTTGGTAATTGGTAAATACAAAACGTAATTCCGCGATAGACGGCCGCTGAAAAAAGCGTTTTTCTTCGCGATTGAGCTATTACAATTTCCGGGGGCACTGGAAATAAAAACGAATAACGAGGCACTTACCAACATGCACTGCTACAGAGGGGGCTTCCATAACTGCGCTGAATTGCCTGTGCCATAAAGGTAAAAATAATCGTCAAACAAAAAAACTAAGTACCAAAAGTTTGAGTGTTAAAACTTTTTGGGCCGATCGGCATTTCTTGTGTATGCAGCTGCTCACACAAACCGCCTGGTTGTTTTTACTGGCTATACCTATCGCCTGCATTTCGTGGACAGTCACCCACGAAGAAGTTTTCAGGGAGCCCAGGGAATATTGCCTGAAACGCTGTCAAAATGGCAAAACTATTGCTGAGCGTAAGTTCTTTTACCTTTTTACCTGCGAATACTGTTTCAGTCATTATGTAACTATTTTCATGTTGTTGATCACTCAGTTCCAATTGCTATATATGGACTGGCGCGGATACTTCATAGCGGGTTTTTCGCTGGTGTTTATTGCCAATGTTTATATGAGCTTGTTTGCGTTGATCAGGATCGACCTGAAAAAAGTGCGAATTGAAAGTGAGATCGAGGAAAGGAAAAAAGAAGTTTAACTCACCAATTGCCCAAACAGACTGTCCAGTGTTGCATTGGGTTCCTCGCAAAAGCCCGGGTGGACTTTCGAGGTTTGCAGAACAGTGCTGCGGGTGGCCGTAAGCCAGCGGAATCGCGAAGCCATATCCAGCTTTCCAATCGGCCCTGATTCTTTGTCGGCAAGGCATATATGCTCAAAGGCGCAAACATGCACCGTTATTTCTTCAACGTTTAGCGTTGGTGAAAATGCCGTTAAACGGGGTTCATCAAGCAAATACTTCGCCCGTAAAAATTTAAGCTTCGCGCAATAAAGGATCACCCCAATGTTGAGGAATTCCTCGCGCTCCACCCTGGGCACCACGCGGATAACGGCGTATTCAAATAAGTGTTTCTGCTGCATGCCGGGCTTCATTTACAAAAATTTCTGAGTGTTGTATACGGGTCATTAAAAATTCAAAGTAAGCGTCGCGGTGTTCTTCGGGTGAGCCAAATGAAGACTCATCGCTCAGCCATTCATCGGGTACCAAACCAACAATCTCCCGGACTAGCCCTACGGTCAGTATCGCCCTGAAGTCGCCATCAACGTCATCCAACTCTGTGGCATAGGGCAAAAGGACGTGATCCTTCACCTGCACAAACGGCCGCATGGCTTGTTCGCGCCAGTTTTGCCAGGAATGATGAAAATAAAGCGAAGCTCCATGGTCGATCAGCCATAGTTCTTTGTGCCAGCTCAGCATATTGGTGTTTCTTGGGGTCCGGTCTACATTCATCAACAGGCAATCCAGCCAAACAATTTGCGATGCCAGCCGGTTGCTTACGGAATTAATAGCCGGGTCGTAAGTTATAGCGCCCGAGAGGTAGTGCAATGCCAGGTTGAGTCCGACGCTGGCCTTAAGCAGATCCTGTATCTCCTCATCGGGCTCGGTTCGTCCGAATGCTTCATCCAGGTTTGCAAAAACAATCTCGGGAATCTTAAAACCCAGCGCCCTGGCAATTTCACCGCCGATAAGTTCCGCGATAAGCGATCTGGGCCCCTGCCCTGCCCCGCGAAACTTTAGTACATATAAAAATCCGTCGTCAGCCTCCGCAATAGCCGGCAAAGACCCACCCTCACGCAGCGGCGTTACATACCGGGTGACATTAACAGTCCTGATTTGTGGCGGGTAAAAACTCATTTCATCGTTGTCCCTGACGCATTTTCAACGGCCGTAAATTTAAGCTATTAACAAAGGAATAATAAACTTTTAACTTAAGGGACATTAAATCGTGGGCAAATCGTTCCCGATTCCCATGGCGAATGCTGTTTTGTCCAATAATCTAACCTGCTAAGTTCGCCCGTTCGTATCGAGAATAGGATTGTTTGAATAGAGAATAATCAAGTTGGTATAAAATTCCGCGCAGCCGGATTTTAATTTACCCGGTAAATTATTGTTGTTATATTGTATGCGGATTAATTAAAGGTAAATTTAGACTAAAATTCTACAAAGGTTTTGATGAGGTTTTTTTTAGGATGCTTAATTTCGGCTTCCCTGGTGTGTTTCTTTTTTTGCGACCTCCACGCACAGGTGTCTTCCACGGTAATAACGGGTACAGTACTAACAGAAAACGGATCAGCAGCCGACGGATCGACGGTAATCCTGCTAAAATATAAAGACTCTTCTATTGTAAATTCTACCGCGGCGGCCAGGAACGGGAGTTTCCGCATGGCGAACGTTCAACCGGGCAGCTAC